>Ga0209409_1000563_pt1 | contig 37544 bp, 30 predicted proteins | sample AD_JPNMR1_MetaG_FD_184424 | JGI IMG/M metagenome (GOLD analysis project Ga0209409, IMG submission 184424) | Active sludge microbial communities of municipal wastewater-treating anaerobic digesters from Japan - AD_JPNMR1_MetaG (SPAdes) (version 2) | ecosystem: Engineered > Bioreactor > Anaerobic...
AAGCAGTGGAAGAGTGGATAGATTGGCTATATTGTGAATATACGAAGTTGTATGATGAATGGTGTTCACCATACTAGACTATAGCATATCAGTTGACAACGCTGTATATCTCGGGTACATTGTGGTTAGAGTTTACGAAGAATGAAAAAAGGAATGCGAAACACATTAACTGGATATGATTTTAGGTATGATAAACCTTTGACACGTACACAAGCCATTAAAATGAAATGTCTAGAATGTATGTGTTGGAGTGCAAAAGCGATAAGAGAGTGTACAATTTATGATTGTGCACTTTATCCTTATCGTACTAGAAGAAGGAAGTCTAAAGGTGAACAAAAAAATACTTGAGCAGTTGAGGCAAAACATATTATTATTAGAGGAGTTCTTTGATGAAGACTATTATAATCGAATCACGGATACCATTAGACTTATTGGGAAGCGCTATTCAACATTACAAAACTATAGGAAACTCAAAGGCATACAAGACAAAGAGCAGTCTCATTAGAACGATAGTTGAAGAGTGGGTGAAGTTATTAGACATTCCCATATTATCATCTGCTGAAGCAACACAAGAGTTGTTAATGGCATATGGTGATGATGTAGTATCGGATGTTTTATATGCATTGAAGGGTATACAAGAGAAAGGAGAACTGGATGAGTAAAGTGTTTGTAACAAATGCGTGGGGTCATGATGTAGCACCAGATATTCTGGTAAGTAATGTCTCTAAACCTATTGAAGTAGACGAGGTCATTCCGATTACGAAAGGAATGATTGATAAGTATGATGCAGCATTTATGCTTGAATGTTGTAATGAAGTATTATCATCTGCTAAAGCAGAAGACTTTTTAATACTTACGGGTCCTGCATTACTTCAATGTTTTGCAGTATCCTACATGTTAAATAAATTTGGTGAGGTTCATATACTTCAATTTGTAAAAGGAAAATATAAAGTACGTGATTTGGTACCAACAAAAACAAATGAATTAGTAATTCAATAGTTAATTATACAACAGAAAGGATATACTAATTATGAAACCTAACAACGTAATTGATACTACAAAGATAACAACGTATATGGAGTGTCCTCGCAAATATTATTTGCGTCATATTAAAGGCATTACTCCAACGTATCTCAAGTTTGACCTTGAGTTTGGATTAGCAGTTCATAGTACGTTTGAATACATTCATAAGAAACTTTTAGAAACCAATGAAGGTATTCTTATGCCTTCAGAGGAATTAATAAATGAAGCCTATACGGATGTATTCATTCCTGCATATGAACCTATTGAAGAGTATGCTAGAAAGTATAAGACAAAAGAAAACTTTCTTACATGCCTTCAAGATTATTGGAAGAAATATTCTTCCGAACATATGTGTGTTCGATATGCAGAAATATGTGGAACAATTCTAATTGATGAAAAGCCATTTGTATTTCGTTCTGATTCTGTTTATCAAAATCTAAAAACGGGTGCATATTACATTAATGAAATTAAGACATCTTCAATGGATTCAGAACGATGGAGTGCACAATGGCAATTATCTCCTCAATTAATTGCAAACTATTTTGGTTTGCAATGTCTTTATGGAATTGAAGCAGATGCTGTATACGTATCAGGTCTATTCTTTACTAGTAGTGGTTGTTATGCTGCACGATTACCTATTCGATATAGTGATTTACTTATAGACGAATGGATTCACATGGTGCAACCGATTCTAAAATATGTATTACAGCATGATGATGTAAGGGATTATCCTATGCATATGGGATATGGAAGATGTGTTACCTTTTCTACATGTCCTTATTTTCATTTATGTGCTGGTGGTATTACAAAACGTTCTGATCTTACAGAGTTAATTGAATGTGATGAAGATTTCAAGATAGAGTTTTGGAATCCACTGGAAGCGTAATTTATTTACAAACAAGTAAAGGAGGACTAACATGACAAACCCGATTTTAGGCACAGTAAAAGCAAGAGAATTAAATTTATCTACGGACAAGATTAACATTATTGTGTATGGTGATCCTGGTGTCGGAAAGACATGTTTGATTGAAACATGTCCTACACCAGTTCTTATTCACAATTTTGATACGGGTGGTTTATTATCTATTAAAGACTGGATTGCTTGCAATCCAGATACAGTAATTGCAGAAGATTTTAGTTACGATGATCCTACTCGTCCTACAGCGTGGAGAGATTTTGAGAAACGTTTAACAGAATTAAAGAAAGGTGGTGTATTTGAACGAATAAAGTTTTATTGTGTAGATAGTCTTACAGGATTTGGTGATGCTTGTCTCAACCAAATTCTATATGATAATGGAATGATAGGTAAGAAACCTACATTAGCACAATATCAAGACCTTCAAATTGCTTTACGTTTTCGTTTGCAAGAAATTCTTTCATTACCGTGTAATGTATTATTTACAGCACATTGTGGATATATGAAGAACGATATTACGGGTGATGTACGTACGATGATTTTCATTAGTGGGCAAATGGAACTTCGAGTTCCTATGATGTTTGATGAACTCTACCACATGCAAGCCTTTGAAACATCTAAAGGCATAAATCGTACATTGCTTATTAAGAGCAATGGTACGATTAAAGCACGTAGTAGATTAGGTAGAGTTATTGAGGATGCTCGAGTTCCTGCCAATATAACAGAGTTGATGGTGAAACTAGGAGCATTAAAAAAGGAGGATCAACCTATGAAGTAAAATGAGGAACGAGAAGTAAGTGTAAGTATGTAGGTAAGATATTAATGTAACGTAACAAGAAAGGAATGAACCATGATTATTTTCAATCTGTTTGAAGACGATGGAGAAACCTTGTTGCCTTCTGGTCTCTATGATTTGGTAATTAAGAAAGCAGAAGAGCGTGTCTCTAAACAAGGAAATCCTTATCTGAATTTGAGACTTGCTCCAACAAATCCTGATTACCAAGAAGTAGATGACCTTTATCATGTTATTATGCTTCCTTCTCCTTCTATGGGAAAGAAACAGCAAAAAATCGCAGTAAAGCAATTGAAAGCATTGCTAAATGCTGCTGGTATTTTGCCTGTTCTTGCACCAGGAGAAGAAGAAGTAAAACTTGATCCTTCTGTTTTAGAAGGTAAAGTAGTGAAGGCAATGGTGGATACAGTCTTGCAACAAACAGAACTTGGTTCTGTAACAAAGAATCGCATTACACGATTCGTAATTGAACAGTAAATGTAATTAGTAGCCCCCCACCCCCACATACATATATATCTATGCATCTATGATGCATGTGGGGGTTTGGGGGGCTACAAAATTCTTAAACTAAACCTTTGTTTTATGGAGTATGTTATTATGATGAGCAAAATTACGATACCAATTGAGAAAGAAGACAAGGATGCATTGAAACGTTTAGTCTCGTGGGGAAATGGTACGCATTTTTTTCCTCGTATAATGAAGGCTTTAGTAGAAGCATTACGTCAAGACAAGTCTTTGGTTTACAAGGAACACATTACAATAAAAGGAGAATCTAAAGATGACAGAAGGTGATCTTTTTAATTGTTCTTTAATTATTGTTGGAGAATCTCCAGGAAGGACAGAGATAGAGAAAGGTAGACCATTTGTAGGACCAGCAGGAAATGTGCTTAATAAAGTTCTTATGCATGCTGGTATTAATAGGAAGGATTGTTATTTAACGAATGTATTACCTTTCTTTGTACAATTAATCGAAACGGTCATTTCGTTTAATAGTAGAGCACAAATGGCTACATTTACACCAGAATTTGAGTATCATAGACGTGCTCTTATAGAGATGTTAAAAACATCTCCATGTTCTCGTATTGTAGCATTAGGTAATGTAGCCATGTATGCTCTTACTGGTAAGATAGGTATAATGGAATGGAGAGGAACATATCTTACAAATCCAGAATTACCTGGTAAATGGATAGTACCAACTATTCATCCTTCTGCAGTATTACGTGCTATTAAAACGGATGATGCATCATCAGATGCCTTTACAGGAAAAGCCATGACATATGTCATGATTCATGATTTTATGAAGGCTATGGAAGGATTAGAGGTAGAGAAAGAGCAAATAAATTATATTCTTGATCCTGATGAATCTACTATTAAAGCATATATTGAAACGTGTTATAGTTCAGAAGTTATATCATTAGATTTAGAAACACATAGGAAAAGCGGTGAAATTACAGTCATTGGTGTTAGTGCAAACAAACAATCTGCTTTATCATGTAGGGCAGAATTTTTACCTCTTTTTAAACCTATTCTAGAGAATCCTGCTATTGTAAAACTAGGTCATAATCTCGTAACATTTGATGCTATTAAACTACTTGATTATGGGATTAAAATGCAACCTATTGAAGATACAATGGTAGCAAGTAGAATTGCTTTACCTGATCTTCCTGCATCGTTGCAATTTATTACGTCCCTATATACTAGGTTTCCGTATTATAAATACTTACGTAAAGTAGAAGGATTAACGGAAGAGTACTTTTGGTATAATGCACAAGATGCTTTAATGCCTCATTATTGTATGCCAAAGATAAAAGCCATTATTAAAGAATTAGGTAATCTTAGCATTTATAATCATATTACTAGACTAATTCCTTTCTTTATTGAGATGGGTACTAGAGGAATGCGATTAGATGTAGATGGGCTATATAAAATGAAAACAGAATTAGAAGAAGAAGTGAATAATCTCAAACTTCAGTTTGAATCATTATGTGGACAACCTATTAATCCTAATAGTCCTAAACAAGTAGCAACCTATTTCTTCGGTAAATTAGGATTAACTCCTTATAAAAGTGGTAGTGTAGATGCTGTAGTTTTGAAACGATTAAGTAGAAAAGGCATAAAAGAAGCAACTATTTTACTAGAATATAGAAAGAAAAGCAAACTGTTAAGTACATATCTAAATGAAGCATTTCATGAAGATGGTAGATTACGATGCATTTATGATCCTGTTGGGGCTACTACTGGTAGAATATCAAGCAAAAAAACTTTGGACGGTAAAGGATTAAACTTCCAAAATTTACCAAAAGAATTTAAGAAGTTTGTAATACCTGATGAAGGCTATAAATTATATGAATTAGATTTAAAACAAGCAGAAAACAAAATTGTTGCTTATATTGCACCAGAACCTAAAATGATCCATGCCTTTGAAACAGGTTGTGATCTACATAGCCTTACAGGAAGTTTCATTAGTGGTTTATCTTATGAAGAAGTTGTTGAACAACATAAGAATGGAGTTCTTGCTCCTATTGGTATAGGAAATAAGACATGGAGACAATGGGGAAAACAAGTTAATCATGCACTTAACTATGGATTAGGATATAAAAAGTTTGCATTACAACAAGAACTAGACGAGAAACGTGCAAAAGAATTACATGAAGCAGCACATAGTGAATATACAGGAATTCGAATGTATCATAAATGGGTAAAACAAGCATTAGATACTACAGGAAAACTTACAAATTTAATGGGAAGAACTAGATATTTCCTAGATGATACTATGACAAAAGCCTATGCATATATACCACAATCTTCTATTGCAGATATTATTAACATACGTGGATTACGATTTATCCAAGAACGATATGCTAATAAAGTTATTGTGTTAAATCAAATTCACGATGCAATTTTATTGCAATTGAAAGAAGAAGATGAATACATCATCGATGAAACGATCTATAGTTTAGAACAACCTCTTCACTGGAAAAATGTATCGTTTATTATTAATGTGGATGTGAAAAGAGGATTAACAACATGGGGAGAAGATTAGAGTCTTGGCTAGATTCCTATCTAGTTTATACAGAACATAGTGAACCTTGTGTATTATTTCGTTTATGGTGCGGTATTTCTGGAATTGCTAGTTGCCTACAACGTAAATGCTGGTTGGAATGGCAATACGGAGAACAAATATATCCTAATTGCTATGTGTTACTAGTAGGTAGTAGCGGTTCTAGAAAAGGTACTGCTATGAGACAAGTCAAGCAATTGCTCGATGAAGTAGGTATCATATATTGTGCAGAAAGTATGACTCGTGAGGCATTTATAAGAAGATTTGCAGAATCTAGAACGGAGGATATTATCGATGATGTACCTTATGTGCATAGTTCTCTAACTATATTTGCTCAAGAATTTGTAGTATTTATAGGTAAAGAAAATTATAGATTAATTTATGATTTAACTGATATTTATGATTCAGATAAGACTTGGACTTATGAAACAAAACATCAAAATACAGATATTGTTGTAGGTCCTTATTTGAATATCTTAGGTGCAATTACTCCTAGCCTATTACAAACATCTCTTCCACATGAAGCCATAGGTGGTGGATTAACAGGAAGAATGATACTTGTTTATGGTGAAAGAGGAAAGAAAATACCTGATCCATTTCTTACTCCAGAAATGGAAAGAATGCGAGAAGATTTAATTTATGACCTTCATAGTATTTATGCTATGAAAGGTAAATTTAGGTATACTAAAGATTTTATCGAAAAACATACAGAATGGTATATGAAAGATGATTCAGTAGGATTACATGATCAATATTTTGAAGGATATATTGAAAGAAGGTCACTACACTTAAGAAAATTAAGTATGATTGTTAGTGCTTCTAGAAGTAGCGAACGTATCATTACAGGAGAAGATTTTGATAAAGCATTGGCTATCTTAACAGAAACAGAAAAACGAATGAACGATATCTTCTATGGTAAAGGTCAAAGCAGAACTGCATCTGTTACTACACGTATGCTAAAGTATATTATTAGTAAGAAACAAGTTAGTTTAGATGAAATTGCTAACAAATTTTGGGCAGATGTTAACGGAAAAACAGAATTAGATAATATACTTTCGCTACTAGTAAGTATGAAAATTATAAGTGTAGTAATGGATCATGAAGGAAACAGATGGTATACCTATAGGGGTAATAAAAGTTAATGTAATTGTAGCCCCCCACCCCCACAAATTTAATACATTATACACAAACTATGTTTGTGGGTGGTTTGGGGGGCTACTTTATTTTATTCCCATTCTTCATGTGGTGTATTTGTTTTTCTTCTTGTTATATAACTTACTGGATTTTCTATTGCTTTTTGAACTTGTTGTATTCTGATTTCAGGATATTGTGCTATAAATATTTTTCTTGCATATTCTTTTGCCTTATCTAATAGTCTATCTACTACAATTAACTTTTGTTCGTATCCTAATTGTCTATATTTTGGACTATTTATTAAATTACCCATAAATTTCATTATGAGATTACCATACGTTAAGCATAGGGAACGATATTGTTCTTCTGTTAAATCTACTTTTTGACCATAGAATACGCTGTATTTACTAGGAATAGATGGATAAATTCCGAGATTAAAGAATTCTTTATCTACAGGACTTACTTGTTCTGGAGCAATAGATTTACCTAACCAGAACCATTCAAGAGGTAATTTGAATCCCATAATATCTGCTACCAAATGGCTTCGTTCGTAACTTTTTCCATAAATGGTGAATCGTTCTGGAATACCTTTCTCAAATCCAGGAATAAATTGACCAAACATGGCTACTAAATTTTCACCATATGTATCTCCTAATGCTGCACGTGCAATTTTTGAAGGATCATTGAATACATCTCTGATTGTATAATCAATTTCTACAGATCTTTGAATTCCATTTTGTATTCTCATAGTTTGATTAAGAAAACGGAAGAAAGAAGATGCTGGAAGTAGTGATTGGGCCATACGTCCAATACGTAATCCCTTTAATGGATCGGATAGACCAAAGTTAAACGCTAGCAGATCACCAAATGCAGTATTATCGATAAGTGATTTATAGGTATTATAATACAATTTGCGCAACAAATTGATGTGTTCTGTAGAACCAATTACTAAATCTGGTTTACGCATAATGTAATAAATCTGATCGATAATTGGAATTAAAGCACTATTAAAAGGTTCTGGTATCGATATGTAAATTGGATTACCTGCTGGGTCTTTTACTACAAAAGAATATGGACGAATACCTAGATTTCTCCAAATTTCTTTTTCTTCTTCTGTTTCTGGTGGAGGTCCAGTAATCCATCCTGCTTGTAATAGCCATCCAAATATATAGGATAGGAAAGCACCAATTAATTGATTAGTGGCAATAGTTACCCAATTATCACCAAATAGTGCTTTTGCTCCGAATACTCCTGTTATTGCACCTATTGGATTAAATCCAATACCAAATGGAGATAATACGGCTATTGGTTGTAAACGCATAGCAAATTTTGCAAGATTAAAGGGAATTGCAATGAATGGATACATTAATCTACCTAATGGAATAGGTAATCCAGTTACGTTGGCAATACTTTCATCTAATGTATCTCGTAATGATATTAAGCCACGTATAACACCTTTTGCAGGTTCTTGAAATACTACTTGGTTTGCAAAGGCTTCAATGGGTCCTGTAAATGCTGCATAAGGATTTTCTTTTAATGCATTAAACACTTCTTTGTATTCTGCATTTGTAGGTGTTTTGTTATTTCGTAAGAATATATCATCGGTTAATAATTTAACAAATTCTTCTTTAGACATTTTCTTTTTATCTATATGGTATTGTAAAGAAGTTTCCATATTTATACGAGCATAATTTAGTGCACAAGATTTAACTACTACGTCTATTGCAGAAAGAAGACGAGGAACAAAGGATAAGCCATATCCTAATCCTTTTACAAATGGATTAGAACCATATTTGGCTAATAATTCACTACCTAGTACAAGTGAATTTAATTCTCTCATCCATTTTGTATTAAAGTGTTCTCTATCGATCTTGAAAGTAGCATAAAGCCAACCATTAATAAGACCTTCCTTTAATCCAATAAATGGATTTGTTGCAAGGTCTTTTACAAAATATTTACGAAGATAAGGTTTACCACGAGCATTATAAATTTTTTCTGCTAAACTATCGAATATAATTTGACCTACTCGTTTAGGATATACATTCCATAGAAGACTTAAGAAGTTACTAACAAAATCTACTTTACGTCCTTCAGGATTAGATAATTGATTTGTAAGTAAATAAGCAGTTATGTATCCTAGTCTACGTTTATTACGATTAAGGGCATAAAGGGCTTCTGCTAAATCCTGTGTAGATATTTTACCACCTTTATTAAAGATAGTAGTAAGAATACGTTTTTCTAATTTATCTAAAGGTTGATTTTGACGTAATCGTGTTTCAATAGTTGCTTGTAACTGTTTTGCTAATTTACCAATAGTGGCTAATGCTCTTTCAGATTTAGCATTTTCGATAATTTCTTGAGAGATATCAATTACTTTTTGTGTAAGATTTGGGTCAACCGCAATTAATTGAGGAATAATAGTTTTGTTGTTTTTTGACATCTTAAATCCTTTTGGTGGTTCATTTATTGCTTCGGTTATTGAGGAATATAAAGAACCGATATTTAGAGCAAGTAAATCCTTAAATGTACGTAATCCAAAACCAAAATAACTTCCTAAATCTGCTTCATATTGTTGTAATGTCTCTAAATCTTGATCTATAAGATTTGCTAATGCGATATTACCAGATTGTGTTGCTTCTACACGTTCTGCTGTTTTCTTTAATAGAAGTGCATGTACATCCATTAAATGTTTTAGAGAAGGACTTTGCACTCCTTTAGTCATTTTATCTAAAAGGTCTTCAAGATATTTTGCATTTTCAATTCGTTTTAATGCCTTATTTAATTCAACACTAATAATACCAGATAATGGAGAAACTTCCTTAAGTACTGTTTTCTTGACATCTTCTACAGAAACATCTGTAGAAGTAGGTATTTTAGGAGGTTCTTCTTTTTCAGATTCTGCAAGAATGGTTGCAATTTCAGGTGCTTCTGTAGTATCTAATGGTTCTAATGAGGCTATAATCTCATCCATTACTTCTTTACGTTTACGTTTTGGTTTTTCTACTTTTGTAGGTTTGCTTTTATGTACCTGTGTTTCAATAATTTTTCTAGGTATATGCTGTATACTTTCTTTTACTTCTTCTTCACTATGTAATCTACGTTGGATTGAATTAAGTGGAGTTAGAGCAGGTACAGCAATAACTCCTCTTACTTTTGGTTTAGAGGATTCAGTGGGCTTTTGACGCTTTATAGACATCTTAAATCCTTCTTTCATACTTTTCTTTAGTACTAAAGAAGCAAGGACTCTACGAGCAGTAGTAGGATCAGGTGCAGGACGTTCAGTACCATCTTCATATACAAAATAGTAATTACCATCTTTAATAATTACGTTTTGAATATTACCTTTTGGCTTCTTCGCTTTAATTTTTGCTTCTCTTATTTGTTGTTCATATATGGGTACTTCTTCTTTAGTAATAGGTTTTTCACTATTATCTGAATAAATAACTACGTAATCACCTGATAATGTTTGCATAACATCTGTAGGTACAACTTCTTTTACTTTTCGTGTTTGTGCTTTTATCTTTTCTTTTAGTGTTTTTGGAGTAATTTCTGTTTCTTCAGAAATAGAAATACCTTCTGTTTCTACTTCAGATTTGGCTTTTGTTAAAGGAAGTTCTATACGGAAATAAACAGGTATCTTTACTTTTCTTCCAATTAGAAAAGATAGGTCTACATCACTTATTTGTTGTATCTTTTTAAAATAATCTCTTACTAACTCAGCCTTTACGATTTGTTCTACAGATAATTTCTTATCTTGAGTAATATCTATATCACAGAGATAAGGACCAATATAACCATTTTCCGTCATATTTTCATGGATTATATATCCAAGTACACGAGAAACCATTCCTTTTATTTGTGCCATTCGAGTACGTAATTCTTCAAGAGTTTCTTCTGAAAGATTTTTGCTTAATTGTTCCTTGTATAATTCTTCTTGTGCTCGTAAATCTTCTACTAATGTTTGATAATACATATCAATTGTACTATCTTCTGGTATGTTTGATACTACATTTTTGTAATAATTTAATGTGTCTATTAAATCATTTTCTAGTTTCTCACGTGATTTACTTATTTCTTCGAACTTTGCTCGTGCTTGTCTAAGTGCACCTTCTATCTTCATTTTCTTTCTTGTAAGCATTTCTAATCTTTGTTGATTATCTGGAGTAGTATAATTTATTTCACGATTAATAGCCTTAAGTCTTCCTAAAAGATATTTCACATCTTCTTGAGCAGTTTTGAACTCTGATGTATAAGGTAAAGCCATTTCATAAGCCATTTCAAAGGCTCTATGTAAATCAGTTACATATTTCATTAATGTAACACGAGAAGGATCTACTGCAAAAGTTCCTTTAATAGTCCTATAGATAGTTTCACTATCAAATACTTGTTGTAATTCAGAAATAGAAGTTGCTTCAAGAAGAAGAAGTCTTGTATTTTCCTTTCGTTTAACTTTAATAATACCGTTTATATACAGTTCCAAAATTTCAAATAAAGCACTTGGATTTGGAATTTTATTTCCATTTTCATCAAGTACATATTTGTTATTTCCATAAGTTTCATAGAGATTTCTATCACTTACGTAAAGTGTATCTTCAATAAAAACAAACCCACGTTCACGCAAAGCCTCTATTTCAGACGGTTCAAAATGTATTCCAGATGTATTTGGAATAATGACTTTATTTTTCCAAATATGTTCATCTGGAATTATTTGAACATAGGTAGAATATAAAATAGCAAACAATTCTGGATGTATCATTTTTTGGCTAGATAGGAATAGCAATCCTTTCTTTTCATCAGGTAATGTATTGTAATTTGTTCGGATTGCTGAAAGAAGACGAACAGGTTTATTTGATGTATATAATAAAGGAATTCTATCTGTACCTATAAAGTTTACAGGTAATGGCATTAATTCAGGATTATCTACTAAATCTGCTGTAAGAAGTAATTGCCTTATAAGTTCTGTATCATATTGGTGAAAATCAAATGAAATTAGAGGTTTTTCAGGTATACGATAACTAGGAAGTTGATTGGGATCACTAAAATCTATATCAAGATAATGATGTTTTCTAGGAAGTTTAAAAATGTCCGATACTGCTTTCAATATTTTTTGCTTATTATACATTGGAAGTAGGTTTGATTGAGAAGGTATACTACCTCTTTCAAACTTAAGTACATATCCATTTCCATGCACAAATTCTTCTCGTGTTAGAGTAACAGAAGATGGAATAGAAGTATGTACTAAGTCATTAATAATAAAATCTGTATTGGTATATAAATCAATAAAAGCAATAAAACTATTAGAAAGAAGGTCTAATACATGTTCAGGATCAAGTGTATTAATATACATCTTCTCTATTTCATCTTCTGTATACAAAGTAATTGTACTGTTTTCAGCACTATCTGCTCTATTTCTAGAATTAAGAATAGCAAAATATCTTGTAGCACCAATTTCTATAGGAACAGTTTCATAAGTATTTTGTATAATTCGTTTAATCTTATTTATTCTTTTTGTATTGATAGATACTTCATTCATAATACCTGTTTGTAGTTGTGCTAGTTCATTTGCATAAATATAGTCATAAATACCACGTATAAATGCTTTACCATTAGTAAGTGAACTTAAAGCCTTAAGTACAGATTCTTCGATAGTTAAATCTTCTAAGGATTTAAATGCAAATTCTTGTTGATCTTCTTTTAATTTTTGTATGATGGTAGTTAATTCACTAGATATTAAAGAATATAATGTAGCATCATCCGTTATAGGATAGGCTATATATTTGTTAACAATTTCGTATATTTTATGTGCAGGTACATTCAACATTATGTCGTCTAATTGTACAGCAACTTTTGTTGCTACAATAAGCAATTTTGCTGGAAGAGGAAGTTTGTTTAAAGTAGTTGGGTCCATCAAATAAGATTGAATAGGGCTCTCTTCAATACTTTTATCAACTTCAATATCATTTGCTTCTAAATCATTAGCATCTATTACAAATGAAAACTCATCTTTTTCCAATAATTCCAATAGTTTTTTATACCGATACTCAATAAATTTTTGAGTAAATGCTGATTTAATTGAAGTCAAAAATGTCTTTTTAGTAGAACCTGCTTTTACATCAAATGTACCTTCTCTTCTAGAAAGAATACGTCCCTTTATACGAAAACGTTCTCCTCTAGCAACTGAGAATCCTTGTACTTCTATAGGTTTCTTTAACCCTTTTCTAATATTAGTTTTTTCTGAAGCATATATTCCTGCTTTTGCTAACATACTTTCTGTAGTAAGTAAATCAGTATAATAATCTGTTCTAGGTACAATACGATTACGAAGAGTTCGTAATCTTCTAATTAGTTCTTCTATATTTGGTACTATAGCCTCTATTTGAATATGTGTATTTTCATGCGTTATATTTGTTATTTCGTAATGATAATAATTGCGTAAAATATTAATAGCCGTCTCTAAATTTTCATCTACCCATTTATACGGGTCTACATCATATGGAATTTCTACAAAGGGTTGAATTAATTGCACAATTTCAGGTGTATTAATAGTACGATTACCTTTAAAATCATACCCCATTGATAAGTATTGATTAACAAATTCTTCTTCATATTGTGCTAGTAAATCACTTAATGCTTTTGAATATTGTTTATCTAGTAATTCAGCATCTGTTAGTTTCATTTGAATAAATCTTGCAAATTCTGTAGCACCAAAATCATTTGCAATTTCCATTAATTCTTCTAGTTCTGATTGATGAAACTCATATTCATCAATCCATTCCTGAATTATATTAGGTAATACTCGGTTAAGTAATTCTTCACTTATTTTCTTCTCAATTGGAGCACGTATATGTCTATCAACAGAATCAATAATTTGTATTAACGCTTTACCTAATTCTAAAGCACTTGTTGGACGACTAGAATAGGCAAATTTTTGTAATTGTTTTGATGCTTTTTCAGAAACAAATACACCAGTAAGGTTAACTTTATCTATAAGTTTGAATAATAATTCACGTCTTTTTTCATCCCATTCTTTACTAATAGCCCTATATGTAGTTTTAAATAGCACGTTTAATCTTTCAAAATCCGTAGTAGTACCCTTATCTTCAAGAATTGCTGATAATATACGATTTATTGGAATAGAATCTAATCCTTTCGCTTTCAAGAATTTTTTAAGATCAGGATGTTTATCAAATAATTTATTGACTCTATCTTTATAAAGATTACGCATACTTTCGTAATGTACTAAAGATTTTAATAACTCATCTATATGTGGTAATGTATAGTACAAAGGAATCAATCTATGATATAGTCTAAAATCAGTACGACTAAAGTTAGTATTGAAAATCGAGTTTATATTAGCAATCATTCGGTCTATTTCTTCATTAGAAAGATTATTATTATCTGTAATTAATGCAAGTTTGCGTAAGAACGGTTCGTAATTACCAGCAAGGTCTAATAGATTATAAGGAACGTTTTTTGTATAAGTTAAAAATTTTTTGTATTCTTCAATTTTCTCTTTAGTAGAATAATTTTTACCAGTAATTACTCTGGTTAATTCATGAATTCTTCTTTGCATTACTTTATGATTAAAGAGGGCGAATTTAGCAGTATATCGTACAAATTCCCTCGCTCTTTCCTCATAATCCTGCAGTACTTTATTTATTCCTTTATTAAACTTTTCTTCTAACTCTTTTATTGTAATCTTTTCACCTTTTTCTGTAAATTCACTTTCTTGTATTTCTCTGAATATGCTGTCATATAATTTCCTATCAACATTTTCATGAGGAAATGTTTCAAAATGTTGTGTTACATCACGATATAATTCTTCTACACCTTTCATTAATATAGAATATTCTGCTTCATATCCTGCATTATTCTTTCTTGCTTTATCTAATTCTTTTTTGATTGTATTTACTTTACTTAAAAAAGATGCCTTAAACTTTTTGAATAATCTTTGATACTTAAATGTAAGTGTAACAGTTAGATACTTATGCTTTCTGTACATATTCAGAAATAACTTCATATTTTTAGGAGTAAGAGTCTTACGTAATTTTTCCTCTACTTCAGATACCTTATTGTTATAGTAATTAAGATAAGGCATCAATTTACCTATAGTATGTAATATTCTATCAAATTCCAAGATATTACGTATCTTAGGTGCACTGGTTCCCTTAACAGTTTTTGCAAATGCGTTGTATATATTAAGTACAACTTGTTCCATTTGCTCTCGTTCACGTTTTATTAAATGATCTTTATCACATTGTGATAAATACTTTCTTGCAAGTTCAGAAATAGCAGGAAAATTGCTATGAGTATAAATTATGTCAAGTAATGTATCAGCATCTAAAAAGGCTTCATCCATATTACTTCTAATTAAATTCTTAACTTTTTCATTCTGAATGTTATTACTAGCAATAACATTTTCTAAATTATTCCGAATCGCTTCATCATAACCTCTTTCTTTTAATGCATCCCAAAATTCATTCAACAAGGCATTTTCAGTAACGCCTTCAGATTTTTTAGGAATACGCATAGCAAAACCAAATGGTTTGTTAATAGCAAGTCTACCTAAATTATTTTGATAATACTTATGAGTATTCATAACCAAATGGGCTAATTTTCCAATAGAAGTAGTCATAGTTTTCGGAATAGCCGCTTCTGTTATAGGTGAAGCAGTAATAATCTCTTTTAAAGCGTTATCAACAGCAGTCTGATATTTTGCAATTTCATTCGTATTATCTTGGATATACGCAATAAATCCCTTATTTTGATCTGTTAGGTCTTGTACAGTATATCCACTTTGTTTTAACGATTGAATAACTGCTCTTGATGTATCATCAGTAACTAACTTCTCTATATCATCAAGTGATTTAATTTTATTTTGTTGTACTACATTATTATCTACTATAGTAAGATTTTTTGGTGCTTCCCAATTCTTAAGATTAGGGTCTTTACTAGTAGTAGGTCTTACAATAAATCTCGTTTGCGGTTGTATACTAATATGCTGATATAACGATAAAAGCGCAACAGTACCTCTTATATTTTTATCCTTTAAAAACGCAGTTAATAGTAATTTCGTAAGATCAACATTTTTTGGATAAGTAGCAAAATCAAATAAAGCACCTAATTCAGACAGTGATTTAGCGTTTGCTGCTGCATTTAAATCACTTAAAATTTTCAATCCATAATTATTTTTTCCACCTATAGAATCTTTTGGTCCAGTACGAATAATAGTAGAAAAGTCTTCCATCTTATTTTCTGTAGATACAGGTCTAACTAATTCAAGTTGTACATCAGTTAAGGAAACTCCAAAACGCTTAATAGAAGAAACTCCAACATTAGCAAGTATGCCATTTATAGGTACATCATTTTGTCTATTATTGAGTAAATTAATAATATTACTAAGACTATTCTTTATCGCTAAATTCGTATCACCTATTTTGTTCAACCTGTATCTCAGTTTATTTATTACCTGAGTACGATCTAACTTAATTTGTGGATTATTCATATTATCAATTAATTGCTGAACAGATTTTCCTAATTCACTGTCATGTGTTTTTATAACATTTATTAATAAATTCAATAATGCTGTTTTACCCGCTTTGTTTAAATCCGCTACAGTTTCAGGTTCCTTAAATAAACCTGGATAAGTTTTACGTATTAATGCAGCATCTCCACCTGCTTGAAATTCAATTAATGAATCATAAGCACGTACTAATTCTTTATTAGGATGAGAAAAGGTAGGAACAATTTGGTCTTTTTCTTCTGCTGTTAGACTATTTCTAAATTTCAGAAGATTCTCATAATATTCTGGGTCTAATTTGCTAATCTTATCCAAAAAGTTATCACTATTTACAACTCGATCAAGAAATCTATTTACAAATAATTCAGCATCTTCTTCAGTAAATTTAGCATGTTCTCCATAAAATGGATTTCGTTGTGCTTTAGGTAATAAGAAACGATTCTCATACGAAAAGTTTCCATATGCATGACCTAATTCATGTACTGCAAGTAATTTACCATATGTATCTACTTCCTTTTCAGTCATCGTAGAATTAATTGTTATAATTCTACCACGATGTCCTACTATATCTTCATAACCAAATGTAACTCCTAATGCATCTTCATTTTCCTTTATAAAATTATTAATAGCCGTTTCTAATGTTGCTTCTCTATCGTACATAGTACGATACACACCTTGTGTAATCACAGCATTATCATAAATCATAAATAGTCCATTATCTTCAGTTAAAAATTTAATCATAGCGTCTGAAGTAATGTCTTTACCATCAATGGTTGTATTGTAAAGTCTATAAGATGCTTTTAACATCCTATCCGTAAGTACAAGCAAATTATCTAATCTATCTACATCTAAATTGCTTAAGCGATAAAGCATACGTACTAAATCTTCTGGTAAATACTGATATTGTTTAGTTAATTGAAAGATTCTAAATTCTGGATTAGATAAAATCCTACGAAATGCTTTTGCTTCCTCTACAGAAGGTAATAATGCATTATTAGTAAATAAAACAAATTGTTCCAATAAGGAACCTAAATTTAAATCACCTTCCATAAAGGCTTTAAATATATCCAGATTCTCTAGTTCTTTGACTCCATCTTTTCCAAAAAAGTATTCTAACTGCATTCGTCTAAACTTTAACAATTCCTCCAATTTTGTAGTATCATTATTAGTACGAAACTTTTCTAATTTATCCTTATAATCTATATCTGCTTCAATACCTAATACATCACCATATTCTTTATAAAATTGATCAAGAATATCGTAAAGTTCCTTTACATCAATTGTAGACTGTTTCATTAAGTTATTAAATCGCTCAAGATAATCTTTAGCATTTACTTGCTCCATCTGTTGTTCAATACTATATCGTACTTCCTCCCTAACACCTTCAACAGGTACTTTATCCCTCGCTGCCTTCACCGATTTTACAAATTCTTCGGCTTCTTGCTCAGTCATTAAACCAACTTTTTCTGCTAACAACTTTCCACTAAATAGCGTATTTACTGTATGAAAAGCATGGAAATTAACCATACCTCCAGCAAATCCACCTAATGCTGCTTCCCAATATACAGAAGCCGATTGAAGTTCTTTATTTATAAAAACATCCTGCAAAAATTGTGTCCATACTTCTTCCTCCATCTCAATACCACTTGCTAATAACCCATTTAAAGTAAGTTTTCCTACTGTAAACGCTGGAGCAAGAAAATATTTACCCTCTTTAGAAAGATATAAACCAACTTTAGGTGAAATCATTTTTCCAAGTTTAGCAAAAGGACCAATTTTTGCTAAACCACCAGTAATCACGTCACTTATTGTTTCTATTCCACCTTCTATACTTGCCCTACCATAATCTTTGTATAAAAGAGTAAATCCTTCATTTGGACTTAATTCACTGATTTTTGTATTTATCGTTTCATTAGACATTAAACTAGAACCATAAGCAGTTCCAAATAAAAGAGAACCTGCTAATAAACTCTCTACAATAGGAGCACCTATACCTTGAGTCGCAAATAAAATTCCTGCTGCAGCAAGTGTCAATGGTGAACTTCTACTAACTGTAGGAAGTACTCTTCTAGGATTCAAAAGATGAGACACTTTTTGAACACGTTCAGTAGAAGTAGGCATAAAAGCATAATAAGCAGGATGATCTAAATTATACGCAGGTACACTTTCTTGTAACCATTGCATATATTCTAATGTAGGAGAAGAATAAGTATTTTCAGTTCTTGTTAAATCAATCGGTCCATGCTGTTCTTCATACTTCTTTACTTTTTCTGAATTAATAGCATCTAATGAAAACTTGTCTGGAATAAACGGTTTTGAAATAAGATTACCAATTACATCTGAAGCACTTAATATACCTGCTGGTATACCATAATATAAATCTGCTGCACCTTTTCCAAAACTTCTTGCAGCAGTTGAAATCGGATCATTACTAAATCCTAATTTCTCTCGTCCAGTTAGGACAAGATGATCCGTCATCCCTAAATTAGCAATCTGTTCATACTTTTCATCATCAATACCATATACATCACGTAATTCTGGATATGCAGTAAAGATGAAATGTAATTTCTGAGCATCAGTTTTAATGGTTGGATCATCAGGAATAATATATTTTTTATCATTTACAGTAAACCACGATGGCGCCATATAATAACCTCTCCTTTATCAAATAGAATTACGTATGACTTTATTTGTAGCCCCCCAAACCCCACCCCCTCACTCTATATTTTATTACATTATCTATCTAAAACGCTTCATTGCATCTATCTTTTTTTGTCCTTTTTCATCATATTCATCAAATAAATCCATTTTATAAAATGTCTTTTGCGGTGTTACATCAAATCCAAGACTCTTTAATTTTTGTTCTACTTTAAATGGACTCATATCAACTCCTAAAACACCTCCACTACTTTCAGAACTTTTATTCTTTAGTGAATCGTAAATTATTTGATCAATAGGATCCATAGCCCTTTCTGGATCTTTATACAATGAATACAATATATTCACATATTTAACCCCATCTGGAGTTAAATAGTCTGAGGTTAAAATACCATTCTCATCTATCTGTAAATTAGGTACTAATGAAATCAAACTATCAAATGCATGTTTTGCAGTTAATGGTGTAGTAGGAGTCAGTGCTTGTTTACTATTTATATATTCTTGCAAATCTGCAGTAGATAGTTTACCACCTTTTGATACAATATCTTTTGCTCTACTTTGTATATCATTTATTTTACTTTTTGCTGCATCCATTTCTTGTAATTGTCTTTCTAATACTTGTTTTTGTAATGAAGCCGTAGCACTAGAAACGCCTAATTGTTGCCTATCTAAATCTAACTTCTGTTTATTTAGTTCGTATTCTCTATCAGCAATTTCTTTATTAAGTTGCATTTGAGACTGATGATAAGTATCTATATCAATAATACTCTTCAAGTTTATCAAATTACTAATGGTTGTATTTAGTGTATGCTGTTCTAACTCTTTTTGTCTTAAAGCAAGATCAGCCTCTTTATATTTTCCTTGTTGTGCAAGTTCCTCCTTCTTTAATCCTAATTCTTGCTCTCTTAAACCTAATTCTTTATTACGATAGGCTTCTGTCATTGCAAGTTCTTTGTCCTTTTGTTCTAATTGTTTATACATATTTACTACTTCAGGTCTTAAGAATCCATAATAATTACCTATATTATTCTCATTACTTCTTGCAAGCCTACCTAAAGCATTAATAAGTGTAGGAATTTGTGCACCAAGTTGTTTACCAAATTCTATCCATTTTCCAGTCTTCGGTACAGTGGGTGTTGTTGCATAAGGATTTGTTTCTTGTGGAACTGTTGGAGCACTTTTTACATTCATACTATCTAATAACGATTTTGCTGTACTTTCAATTTCCTTAAATTGGTTAATTAGAGGACTTGTACTTGCTTCTGCAGTTGATTTAACACCTGCTTGTACTGCTTGTTTAGCAGGTTCTGTTGTAGTAGAAGCAATTTGTTTTAATGGGTTAGTTTTATCCATAAAATCCAATAAATCAGTAGGGGCTTTACTTGTACTTGCTGCTAACATAGTATTTGAAGGAGTTACCATTGTCTTATTAGGTGCTAGTTTCTTTGCTAATTCTCCCCCTATTTTACTAAATAGGGTACTTCCTAAAGAACTTGTTGATACGTTTTTCAAGACATCTTCTAAATCATTACCACCTGCTAATCCAGTACCTGTTTTAATTGCAGCATCTAATCCAATTTTAGCAACAGGATCTAATCCAGGTATTAAAGAAGCACCAATACCAGCAATATCCCCAATTGCTCCCCATTTTTCAGCCTTTTCTTTCTTCTTTTCCATCTTTTTGGCATATTGTTGTGCAGCAGCATTTTCCGCTACTCCACGAAATGCTTCTACAAACTGGTTTGCTTCTGGAGTCCATGCGGACATTTTACCTAAATAGTAGGCTAATGCAAGCAATTTTGCGTTATCCATAATAATTCTCCTTTAAAGCATACTTAAAAGTCCTATACCTCCAATAATTAAATTGGATAGTATTGGAGAAGCAATTTCAATTAACCTTTCTAGTGGACTTGGTTTGTATGGCATTACGGCTACACCACTAATTGCTGCTAATACATTACCAGCAAGTCTGTAAAGTTCATAATCCCATAATGCTTCTTCTAATATATATGTACGTTTATCTGCATAGTCTTGTCTTTTGATACTATTATATAACTTGGCTACTTCTAAAGTAATTGCTAATAGTTTTTGCATTTCCTGCATAAATAGTTGTTCTGTTTGCAATTCAGCACTTATAACTTTCATTACAAAATCTGCTTTTGTACGAGTTTCTTCAATCGGATTTCGTAAACTTTCTACATATTTTGCTACGTTCAAATAATGATCTCGTTCTAATAAATATAGTGAAAGAGATACCGCACTATTATTTATGACAGCATTTGAAGCCAATTGGTCTAATGTACGTCCCATTGCACCAAAATGAGTAGGTAACAAAGATTGTTCATAAAGTATCGCTAAATTAGATAAATCAGTAATAGCAATATTTTCGTCATAATTACTTGCAATACTACTAATACGTTCAACAATAGGACGATCTTTTCCTTGTAATAATAAACGTTTCCATAAAAAATCTTGATTATAATGGGCAAAAGTTAATGCCCATTCCATAAAACCTTTATCTCGTAATTCCGTCTCACCTAAAAATCTCCAAACCATTCTAGGCTCATCAATAGTTGGAATCATGTCATATAAATTATATGTATCTAATGGATAATCTGCTGTAAGCAAATCAAGTGTAGTTTGTGCAGCACCTAAATACTTTTTCTGCTTATTAATTATTACGGAAAACTCATCTGGTAATGTCCCACTTCTTTGCCCACCAAGAAGCAAAGAATGAAATCCTATATGAACTGATTCATATCCTGGTGGTGTACCTGACATTATTTTACCTCCACTGTATAATGAATTACAGCACCCAATTTCTTTGCTAACATAGCCAATTGCTCATTTGTAGTATATGCTATAATACTATTAATTCCATTAGATTTAGCAAATTGCTTCAATACTTCAAATCCCTTTAACCATAAAGAAGGTAATATGCTAGATACAGATGTTAAACTATAAATAACCATTACCTTTGTTTCACTTAAAGGTTCTATAGAAATAACAGTTACTAAAATACCACATAAGTGCTGTATATCCTCTTTAACTTCTACACCAATCCATACATGAGTTGTACCTTTTTCTACTCCAAGTAATAGATTGCCCTTCAAAATCTCACTATCTTCAGTACCAGGAGGTAAAGATTGCCTTATATAATGAAATAGCGATTCCCATCTATCTTTTACTTTTTGTGGAGATAATAATATAATATGGTATCCATCATCCAGTTTGCGAAATACTTCTTCCATCATTAACTCCTCGTAATCCAAAGTATTCTTGTATTTCCACAATTATATTAGCATTATATACTTTTCCTATATTTCCATAAAACTTAATAATAAACTCAACTCCAGTTACATGAAGCGGAACTATACCTGTAGTAGTACCTAAAAAGATGTGTTCTGTGTAATCACTGTCTAAACTTTCTTTTGACTGTACTGTAATCATAGCATTTTGAGGATAATCACAATACAATTCTAAAGCATGTAACGTTTTAGTACCTAAAGAACCAAATTGAATGGGTACAGTTTCTATATCTACTAAACTTTCCGTATTTAACGTACCTATTGCTAGAGGAATGCCTTGATGAACAATACAACTTGTAATAAATCCATCAAATGAAGATAGTTTACCGTTTGTATATATGAAACTTTTACTTCCATCACTTATATAAACACTATTTTCATACATAACCATTACAGTTTCCTGTAACGATAAATCTTTTAAATAATCTTTGTACCCTAAATAGTTTAATTTACCATCAGAAATTAATTCCCACATTCGACCTTTATTGTCTATAAATATAATGCTTTTAGCATCACCGCATACACATCCCCTACCACCAAGTATTAACGATTTATTATACACTATCTGTCCATATGTAGGCATCGGTTCACTTATTGCAGGTAATAAAGCGATACCACTATCACCAAAACAAATTAATCCATTACCAAACTCCATTAACTTTATAATATTACCAATATCAGATACAATCTGATATCCACTATCACCTCGTAATTGAATGGCTAAAAAATCTTCAACTTTACCATTAGTATAGCGATATCTACATCCATATAATTCATAACCAGACCACCATACACTACTTCTATGCTTATGTTGAACTATATACGGTTCATAAGAAAAAGGTAAAGTTCCACCACCACTAATAAATCTACTTCTATGCCTTGTTATTGTACGTTCTTCATCAAATAATACAAAACCATCAATTTCACCTATATAATAGTACGTAAATCCACCTCTATTTAAAGCAAAAGTATCTTTATATTCTACAAATTCCCATATCTCATTATTATTAGATTGAACTTCAACAGGAGTTTCTATGTAAACTAATAACCGCTTAATTTCTGTACCTTCACCTATAATAGTAATTGCTAAATCTGTTGCATAAAAAAATAAACCAACATTAGTACTTACATATTGTATACCCCCTTCTAACTCTACAGAATGATTATAAACTTTTCTCTGATTTATTTTTATTTCCCCACCTTTCGGAATATTTGCTTCAACTTTAACATAAACACGTACAGGTGAAGATCCTAATGGAATAGACGTACTTTCAGTAATACGTTCTTCTAAAATATTTACACTAGGAAATCCACAAACAGGAATCTCACGAATAGGATTGTATTGATAAATATTCGTACGAGTAGCAATAATAGGACCTAATACACTTGTATTAAATATTTGAGGATAAGGAAAATCAAGAGACCAACCAGTAACTAAAGTGGGAAAGTCTTCAGATAATGTTGTCAAGTTGTATGGAGTCGCTTTCAATCCATGAAGTTTCTGAAGAAACTTCACGTCCTTTCCCATGTTCTTGTCTGGAAGGAGTCCCTTCAGTAACGTTTCTTTCAGTGAGATAATTGATTTCATTTGGAATCATTACTCCACCTGCAACATATTCACTAGTAAAATTAAACGATAAAACTACAGGTTCATTACCTGCATCAAGATAAAGTACACTATTCATAGGAGCATATACATCATACGGTACATCAACTATCTTTTCCCCTTGTATATTAACAGTAACAGATTCTTCCTTATAAAACGAAGTTGTTTCTTCTTTATCCCCTACACCATTTTTTCGTTCCTCAATCCACTTTAATCTAATTACTACAACACAATCACGATTTGCATAAAGTTTTGCATCAAAAATTCTACCACCTGTTACAAAAATATGTGCAGGCACTTCCTGCACAGCAGGATTAGATTGTACAGTAATCTGTACAAAATTTACAGGTTTATCTACTCGATTTTTAATAGATTCCAAAAACGCTGCTCTACGTAATTGTCTAAATGGAATCCGTTTTTTCGGTTTATTCTCTTTATTTAATTCAAACATGTCATCCTCCCATAAATAAAGATGCTCCATCATAATCTAATGCAGTATCTTCCTTATTTAATTGCTGAATTTCTAACATCAAATTATCTAACTGCATTCTAGATTTTGCTGGATTATCATATATCAAAGCCATCTGATACGCACCTGCTTTAGCAAGCAAATAAGGATAATGCTCTGTCCAAATATTTTTCTCATCATTACCTAAAATAGCAAAATCTTCTGCTCGTAAAATTCCTTCTATATGAATTACAGCAGATTCTTTAGGCTCTGGTACCGCAACAATCTTAAATCCAGCATCCCTCACCGTATTAAAAGGTTTATACGAATCTACATAATACGCATAAGGAAATTCACTAAAGACTGCATCTTTAGCACTCTTATCAATCCGAATTAAATTCTGAATAGTTGAATTAACTTCAAGTTTTACATCATCAATACTTATGAAATGCGTTGTATCATATCCACCAGGAGTATATACTCCTGACTCAGATGCTTTAGTAATGTGTGTACGAAGCATTGACTCAAGAAATTTCTGCCCCTGTGTTAAATAATAAATACCATCATCCGATCTTCCAGTAATCTGCTTGTATAAACCAATTACTTCTGCCTTTGTCATATTCACTCCCTACCTATACCATCTAATACTAATTGTAGCCCCCCACCCCACACACCACACACCTATACCTTTAAATTAGGCCAATGTATTATCCGCACCAACACCATCAAGAATAGCAAACGTATCTGGATGATGATACTCCAATCCAGTTACCGTAAGCCATCCTTCTTTCTTAGAAAGAGATGCTACAGGACCACCATTTTGCTGCAACACATCTTTCGTAGTTTGTGTCTTACGCATATAGCGTTCCTGCAGATTCCTGGTATCGATGAAGATCATACTATACCTAAAGGTTTCAGTATTTGTAAGCAATGGATGTGTCTTCAACAATAGCGGAGGACATGTAGGATGTATCCATTCCTTCACTTGAATACCATAACTAATGGTACCTGTACGAAGTGAAATAGTACCCAATGCCTCTGCTAGTTGAGACAATCCAACCATTGCTCCTGAACCGCACAGCACCAGCATTTCATTTTGGAAACAACGGCTAATTTCTTCAAGAGTAATATCAAGCCAGAGTTTACCAGCCTCAATCCATTCCTTACCCTTGAAGCGTGTATCTGTTTCAGCACGATAATCACGAACATTATTGGGAGCATATTCCTTAATCATAGGAATAACACCCATTGTATACCAAATAGGTCTACCTGTGTTCGGATCAATATCCTGCTTCCTACGTCCAAACAAGAATGCTTTCTCTAATTCGATACCATGCAGTTCAAACTTTTCTCGTTTTTCCTCCGTAAGAGGATCATTAGTATAAAGTTTTGTATCCTCTGCAATAGTAGAGATTTCATACGGTGTCCAGAACTGTTGTACGTAGTTATACATTTCAATGGGATTATAGTTCACTGCATTTGGAATCACACCACCTTCAGGTACGGCATTACCAATTACTGCAATAGTATCTTTACCTACTGCAGGATTGGGTCCATTGTTATTATTTACCGTATTCTCGATAGTGCGTAAAACAATGTAACTATTTGCTCCATTATAAACCACGTCCATTACGTGACCAGCAGTACTAACTTTCATATTATCTGCAGCACGTAACTCAGCAACATGTCCTGGACGAAATTCTTTAGCAACTACTTCAGCCACCTTTACATATAGCAATAATCCTGCAGGATTATTACCTGCAGTATATGCAGTAGTAAGAGCAGCATTTGTGTATACCCCACTAACAGGACCTGATTGCATGGGGAAATTTTTTGTCCACCAACTAAATCTAACATCATGTGTAGGACTAGATTTTAACATACTAGTAATAGCAGTAAGGGGCATAGAACCATTTGGATACAAACGGAGCAATGCTTGCCTTACGTCATCCATTTTTTGTCCTGGTTCCCATGTACCAGAACCTCTCATTCCTAATCCGTAAGGTAATACAGTAGGCATACTTTATCCTCCTATTTCAAACATAACTATGTTATGCTTGAATGTAAATTGGAATCCATTCAACACCATTTGAAAACACAACACCTTTCTTTGTTTTAGCAATTGTGGCTACAGTAGTACCCCTATCACTAACAGTAGCATCACCTGTTCCACCATTATAAATAGTAAGAATCTTACCATATTGGGCTTCTGGAACAGGCAAATTTACAGTACTCGTAGTTGTATCGCTTATCTTAACTACTCGTGACGTAGGGTCTACAGTAACAGGAGATTCTGTAGCAAATTGAATAGTCTCAATAATATTGAGACCTTGTACAATCTTTCTATTCGACTCCATATGTCTATCCTCCTAATAGGTCTTGGATATCTTTTTCAATCCCAGTTACAGACTTTCCTTTAGGTACACGACTACTAATAGGTGCAGTTACCGTATTCGTAGCAGTCTTAATACCTAACTCTTTTTTAGCAATTCTAGCAGTCTCATCTAATAGTTTCTGCTCACTCCATTCAGGATGTTTTGCGGCTAATGATCTGGCTACATAAGAGACAAAGTCTCTGTGCCTCTCAAGTTCCTTGTGTTTTTTGAAGAATGCTTTAGCCTTTTCTTCCGCAGTTTTCCTCGTTTCTATAACAGCAGGTAACTCATGCAACAATTTTTGTGTTGCATCCGCAACCGCTTTCTGGTATGTGCGATTCAAAACCTCATTGAATTTTTGATAATCAAGGGTTTCGAATTCTTCCTCACTCACCAGTACGGAAGACTCCTGCTGTTCCTGAGTAGGAGCAGATGAATTTTGTTGTAATTCATTCAATCTCGCTTTTAGTAATTCTAATTCTTGTTTTAATTGTACAACTAGAGGAGAAGATTCTTCCTCCTCTTCTGTAGACTCTTCTTCCTCTACAGTTTCTTCCTCTACGGTTTCTTCTTCAGAAACCTCTGCTTCTTCTTCCTCTTTACTTGTATCAAGTAATTCATCAATATCTTCTTCAGTAAGTTCAACGTCTTCTTCATTCTTGATTGGTTGTTTCTGTTTCATCTTGTTTTTCCTCCGTTAATCCTATCATCGTATCTACAAAACCTAATATAGCACGTATTTCAGCACAACAACCTCGAATAAACTGAATAAGTTTCTCTTCCTTCGGGTCTTCTAATAAAGTACGAAACACAAACAGTTTTTGTTCAAAAAACGTTTGCATATCTTTCCATATTATACTATCTTTAAATGCTTTATATTCCTCATGTGTAGCACCAGGTTTAAAATAGTCCTGTTCCCTCAACCAATTCAGTTCCTTGTTGCGCAAGTTCTCCATAGGGCACCATATTTCCTTTCTGTACTTCCTGTTCTATCTGTTCCACTGGCATTGTACTAACAGCACCTGGAGGAGGTAATCCCTGACTTTTTATTAAAAAGTCAGTTACATTCCTAGCACCTAACAACCTTGCTGCATGCAAGAACATTCTTGCAAAATCAAGTTGTTGGGCTATAGGTTGTATCTGGGCTCCAACTTGCATTAGTTGAATCCAGAGATCACCTTGCTCCATATTACCAACAAAACTATCTTTTATGTTAATATCATACAAAATATTAATGTCTTGAGGCAACACTCTTAATCTTCCATTTACAATTTCCTCCTGCATCCCATATTCTTTTTGCAATATTTCTTCCCATTTACCTACAAGTTTTACCCAAGTTTCCATTGACATGTATTGTTTAGTTTGTTCTGCCATCAGTTCTCCTAATGTACGCATACTCATTATACTAAATACACGTGCAATTCGCATTAATCTACTTAATGCAGACATACGTGTATCTCTTGTTTCTGTTGCAGTTCTACGTTCAGATGTAGGACGTAAAAATCCTTGCAAACTATCTACAGCAGCACTCGCTCTTTGAATTAACTCCATAATTACCATCAAATCCTTAATATTATTTTGAGTTACATCATGAACAGGAAGTTGCATAATAGCATTATTCAACGCATTTGTACCCCATGTACTATACGTTGTACGTATAATCTTACCTGCTGTAGGTTGCATCAAATCTTTTATATTAATCTTCGTAGGATCAACTACAAAGACGTTATTCAACGTCTTTCTAATATTCACTATGTGAGAACTAATCAACCAATCTGCAAATTCTTGTAACCCATAAATAATCTCTAATCTACCTAATGGAGATACAGAATACCCATCAAAATCAGGTGCAGCAGCAACTACAGGCATTTGACCATGAGTTAAATCAATCTTCTGCGCTTTAATTACAATATGGTCATTAGCCACACAAAATTCCCATAATTCAGGAACTTCTCCATCTCCAAGTTCCCAATCTTTAGGAATAAGTTTAATCAACATCGTAACTAAATCTACTTGAGTTAATTGACGTAGAGACTTCGTTTCTGTACTTATTTTGGTTCGATCATTTCTACCAGAATTAATATACGATAAAACACGAGAAGTACGTCTATCATCTTTCAAATACCTACAATTAAATAAAGGACTTCCCTCCACCACTTCATCACGAAGTAAATTCATTAAATTAGTTGAAGATACCCATCCAAAAAATTCCATATCCTGCAACTTTTGAATAGGTACACTCGGATCAGGAAGTGCTAAATACGGATCAATTGTTTCAAATGAATGTCCTTCCCATACTGTATTCAATAAATCAAAATCACCTGTAATTAAAGCATCTAATCCAAGTGTACCTTCATTAACATTCTTATTAGTCTTTACTGTCCAAATAGGTACTATATATCCCGTACCATAAGCAAGCATATCTCTCCATTGCGTATGAAGAGCAAGTTCTAACTTACCACGTACTGCTTGTTGCTGCAATACATGCTGCAATTTAATAGCACCTAATGTATCTTCTGGACTTACCCCTTCACAAGGAAAATAAATATCCTCAAGAAATGCTCGAGATAAATACGTAATAATAGTGTCCAATACCACAAACGTAAAAGGTACTACAATACTAACTGGCTTCTTCGGATCATGCTGCTTTAATACACTCTCTTCCTCTTTAAGAGGAACATAAGCCGTTAATTGATGGTCAATTTTTTTCCAACTCTCAAAACGAGAAGATAATACCTCCACACTATATAATGCACGCTGAATCACTTCATTCACAATACGCTGATGTAAATCAGATTCAGGTCTTAAATCAAGATTTAATGGATAATCATAATCATATTCAGCCATTACATAACTCCTTAAAACTACGTTCAAAATTTCGTTTTGTAGCCCCTCACAAACTATGTTTGTGTATATTAAATGATTTCCCAATTAAGAGCCAATTCACTAAACATAGGATGATCACTCATTTCCTTTGGTAAAAAGAATCGTTCTCCTTCCTGCAATATCTTACTCACATATGCTAATGCATCTATTATATCATCATGAGCACCTCTAGGATAAGAAAGTAACTGCTCTTCCAATCGTATACAAGCATTCTTATTATGCCATATTACACCTGTACGATAATACGGAAGTAAACTTCCAATACGATCTTCTTTCTTTTTAATACCAGCATGCATAGGCACAAGTATATAAGGTAATCCCCTCTTTACTAATTCATTCTGAATTGGATATGTTACATATTCTCCCAATCCAGTATCTTCTACCCCTATCACCCTTGCTTCTAATCGTTGTGCCATACTAAACAATTCTTCGTAAAACTGATCAGGTAGCATTCTATCTTCAACTACATCCATTACAAAAATTCGATTCTTTTCTCTACTAATGCCTACTCCTACAATAGCCGTATAATCACTAGTAGATTTTACCACACGAGCAGGATCAGCCAAAATAATTGTCTCTAAATCTGGACATTCATCCAGCATCTCCTGTGTATAATATTGAAAATAAGAACTTTTAAATTTTCTCGTTTCTTCTGCAACAGGTTTATTTCTTCTTTCCATATACCATTGCTCTAATGTACCTGTTGCAACGGCTTCATCATATTCCTTCTTTATCTGTTCATTACTCACAAATTCTGGTGCATTCGATTGTAATTGATCATCACAAATTTCTAATTCAACTACATTCCATTCACCACTTCGTTTCAAATAATTAGGTAATGCCTGCTCATGTTTTAATGTATCAATGTAAATGTATTCTGGTTGTTTACCTGCTACATAAATGGCATCACTATAGAACCATTGCCTAATCTTCTCTCTATTATGCTCACTTTGTACATCTTCCCTACTTTCCAAATCATCAAAAATAATCAGATCTGGACGATATTGTCTCCATTTTGCACCACGTATTTGTTGTAAACATCCTCTAGGTAATACCAAACACTCTCCAAAAGCAGTCCATACCTTTTTAGAAAACGTATTATCAAAATCTATACTACTGTCACCTATCTCTACATCACCAAAAATACTCTTTATAGAAGGACTCTTCAATGCAAACTTAAGGTTTTCTGTCTGCATTACGGCTAATTGTTCACTATTCGATACATAAAGTACGAAATGACTTTCTCTAAAAAGAATCTTCTTCTCAATATAAGCACAAACTAAAGAAGTTTTACCTATACCACGTGGAGCAAGAATTAACTTTTTGTTTGATGCAGTAGATTCAATATGCTTAATAATTGTACGATGTAAATTACTAAAAGGAATACTAAAAATCTCTGGATGCATAATTCTACAAAATGCTTCCAAAGATCGATAAGACGCAATAAGAGCCTCTTTCAATCCTTCATCACTGGCTAACATCTGTATTGTGTTCTCTCATATTCCTCAACGCTTCAATAACTTGTAACATCTGCTGAATACGTACCTGTTGTCTCATAATCTCACGTTGCGTTTCCGCTTCCTGTAACAAATTTTGCTGTGCAGCAAATTGTTGATAAGCATATAATGCTTGCTGTGCAACATCTACCGATGTTTGAAGAATAGCAATTGTAACTTCTGGATCTGATTTAGTAACTGTTTCTCCTGTAGGAGACTTGGTTGTAATACAACCTAATAGCATAACGGCTATTAAGCCTATACCAATCACAAGTTTTAACACATCAGTTTTCATTTTTTCCTCCTTTCCTAATACTCGCTATAAAACGAGATAATAAAGGTATAAGTATCACTGATAAGACTTGTACTACCGCTGTATCCATATCTGGTTCCCACCATAATAGGTCAGGAAACGTAGTACGAATACCTGCAATAAGACCCATCGCAACAGTTTGCCCAGTTACCGCTCCCATCGCTACATTCTGTGTAGTAGTCGATTTAAATAGGCTTTTCTTAAACATACGACTCTCCTTATTATATGCCCGATAAAATCGAAACCCATCTTTTATAAGACCCATATTATATACTCCTATATCTTGACTTTGGTTTGATTATGTGGTAATCTATTTATGTAGCCCCCCAAACCCCCACACCAGGAGAGAGGCGAGTCTAAATTGACTCGCCTTTTTCCTTTAGCAACCCAAGCAGGTAGTTCTGTAAATCCGCATATCCACATATGTCAATCAAATTGTCCGTCTTGTATGTATGTAATTGCCTGCACTCCTTTATCAACCGCATAAATAAAAACCCTTCATTCAACGTCATCGTCTTACCAGTTAAAATGTTAAACGCCTTAATCACACGTACCATCGTATCCGTACCATAACTTTCTAGTTTAGTAGATTGCAATAGTTTAGACGCTAGTTCACACGTTTCACCTAGATTGAACGATTGGGTAAAACTTGTTGAATGCCCTAATGTAGTCTTCTGCCCTTGCTTTGCCTTTGTAAGTGTTGTAGTACTTTTTTGCATAATTTCCCATCTCCTCAATTGTACCTGGTATAGGTTCAGGTATACGTAAATAATGTAATCTTGCATACAAACATCCTAAAGGATCACCTTGCTCTTCCTGTAGTATTAATAAAATCTGTTGTTTATTAGACGGATCAAGAAGTGATGTAGGTAAGGTATAATTAATGAGAAACGCTTCTGCTGCTTTCGTAAGTAATAACTTACGTGATAGCCACTTTAAATGATCTTGAATCGTATTCCATTCTAATTGAAATAAAGAAAATGCTCCCCTATCCGAAGTTTTTGAAAACCCCTTCTGCCTACGATAAATAAAGTAAGATTCATGTGAAGCAGTCATGAAAAGAAGTTTCGCTATACGATCAGCATAAGATATTGAGGGAGGTTTTAATGCCCATATGATATGAGCACACTTTTCACATAAATTATATACCGATTTAATGAGAGGAACGTCCATTATTTCGTATTACCTCTAGCAACGTCTGAAGCCTACTAATACTAACTGAAATCTCATCAAGACGAGTACTAATCTTGCTGTGCGATTGCACTAAAGATTCTACCTTCGTCTCTACTACAGATAATCGAGAATCAACACTCGTTGATGTTATTGACATCCCTAGTGAGCCCGCTGCTATCCCCACTAGTATCGGTAATAGTACTCTCCTCAATAATGTCTGGAGCGATGTTTCTTGCACGACTCTTTATCTCCTCTATGTCTTGCTGCGTAAGAGTTTGACTAATAGAATGAATCTTGTTGATCCGACCTAAACCAACACGATCTAATATCTGAAACGATGTGTTCAGTTTCGTGCGAAGATCAACCTCTACCTGATCCTCCATTATCTCACGAAGTACTTCTACACAACGAGGAGCCAATTCCTTCAGTGAATTAGAGGCTTCAATTATGTAAGCATCCTGATTCGCTTGAATCTGCTGAATATGCGCTTTTGCTAATGGTGAATTCAAAAGAGACCATACCGCATGATAAGAAAGTCCTAATTGATCCGCTATCTCCTGTGGTCTCATTCCTAAACAATGTAAACGAATAATCTCCCTATGAACCGCTTTTAACTTGCTGATTTCCTGTGACATTTGTTAATGCCTTCAATTCATCCTCAGTTACATTAATGTAAGATTCTAAAGTAGATAGAGTAAATGCAATACCAGCAAGAAAAGCGTCTACTCTATCATTTACAATCGTTGGACATGATGCAATTTTGTGAAGATAATTAAAAATCGTTTCAGCCTTCATTTTTGTTTTCTCTTCCATTAGATAGCCCTTTCTTCTCTTTTTCAGATGAATCTAATTCTACAACGTCCTTTCGTTTAATGTCAATCGCAATACCATATGTATCGGCTATACGTTTAATTTGATCAATAATCAATTCCTCATCTTTTCTAGAAGGCTTAGGAAGAAACGCAGTTTCAATCGCATTAATCTGATCTTGTGTTAAATGAACAGAAAGATAATGAAGAAACTCATTTATACGATATTGCAATTGTTGCGCTAATGCATACGGATTATTAAATTGTGCCATATGTAATTCTCCTCTGTATTTGATAATTTATTATCAAACATAAGTATAACAAACTCCATTTGTAAATGCAATCATACGTTGCAAATTATAGTTATAGTAGTCCCACAAACTGTGTTTGTGTATAGGTGTGGGGTACAATTACTATTAAGAAAGAGGAATTGTGTACACAATTCCTGAAGGACCGTTTACATTACCTGTACCACCATTTACATTTAAAGTACCTTGAAATTCATTATGCTGTACCATAAGAATTATTACACCACCTGCACCTCCATTACCACGTTTCGCTGTACCTGCACCATATCCACCATCACCACCTTTTACTGTTATAGTTCCTGTACCACGTAATGTTTGTGCGGCTATAAATATAATACCACCCGCACCTCCACCTCCACCACCAGCATAACATGTAGAAGGAGATACAAATGCACCTGCACCTCCAACTCCACCAGAACTACCATTATAATTCGCACTGTTTGAAAAACAATGACGAAGTGCATAAAAATCAAGTAATAATTTTGGTGGATAATAAGGTGGAGTCACAAATCCTGATCCTATTGAGTTAGGTACAGTAGGAGGAATTTGTGGAGGAATATACTCAGATGGATTATCATCATAATAATAGCCTCCTTCTGTTCCGTAATATCCTGATTGAAACGGATAAATAGAACCCAAAAGATCAGTAACACCACCTGAACCTGGTGTATTGCCAGAAGCATTCCCTCCATTATGACCAATACAACGTATTGTACCATTGCATTGAACATAACCTGTAACAAATAAACGTGCCTTGAGAATTATCATACCACTTATATCTACAAATACATGTGTATAACATTTATCTTCAGTAATAGTTACTGTCTCATTGGCTTGAACATAAAGAGCACCATCAGAACCATTACCTAACCACTCCATTCCATTTACTAACCTACCAGTTATTGAAGTGAGTTCCTTACCCGTACCTCCTGATGGATAAGAATTAGATTGATAAATACGAAGTCCATTATCTGGCATAACATATAAGTAGGAGGCTTCCGTTGTAGCATTATGAGGGACTAATACAACCGCTCCTGGTCTGTCAGGTATGGTAGTGTTATTAAAACACCAAACAAACCCTTGACGATGCTGATACCCATCTTGAAGATGACCTCCTCCAATACATTGGGCCGCTGTTGCATTAGACCAACCACCTCCCCATATAGAAGAATCACCATCTTCTATCTGAATACCACCTATAACAAATGTTTTTCCTACTAAACGATTATAAACCGTTGTGCCTATATTACGAAGATCCTCCATGTAAATGCCATAAATGGCAGAAGGTTTTATGGAAGGCTTACCTGAATATGTAATGTATAAACCAATTAATTGGTTTATACGTGCTGCTGGCCAATAAAAATGAAACCCTGCTGTAAAATGGGCTAAACGATTTACTGTATCTGTAGAAGAACCCGCTACACCATCTACATAAAATCCATAAGTATTACCACCTGATTTAAGGGAATGAAGAAATAAACGAACAGCATACCAATTTGTAGATGTAAATGCAGAAGGAGCACAAGATTCAATATAAACCGTATTTGTAGATGTAGTCAAAGATGTTGTGTTCCAACGTCTAACATAAAGAAGAGGACTACTAGAAACTTGAGGAGGTACATCACCCGTCATAGTACCAATATATACTGGAGTCGCTGAAAACCATTTCTGCAATAATTCAGTTTTTATAACATTTGTAGTAGTAGTGTTAAGAGAATAAATAGATACACTTGAAGGATCATAAAAACACCTAAAGGTTCCTATATCATGCTTAATCGTGTAACCTTCATCTAAAGGTATTGTCTGATTTATAACAAATTGCTTCATAGAATCAATATATGAAACCGAAAATGTCCTGTATGTTGTATTAAAATCATAGTAAAAAAGATCTCTTTCAATACGAAGCGATGTAGCATCATAACAAAGTTCTGCATAATTTGGTTCTAATGCAATCTTACCTTGAGGCATATAAAGTAAAAATCTAGAATCATTAAGATTATTACGTAACTCCAACTCAAGCCGACTATAGTTACTCCTTAAATTCCATATAGATTGCGTACCTTCTTGAGTATTAAAATAAAAATAAGGAGAACTTATGTAAAAGGTAAGATCATTATTAATCGGATGCTCATAAAAACAATATTTGTTTTCATGAGCAAGAAAATGATATAAAAGTTTGTAGTTAAGGTTGTTTCCAGAAGCGTATGGGTAATAAAGTTCTATGTGATAGGCTTGATGACATGTAGAATCTTTAAAGAATTGAAGATAACGCTCACCAAAAATATTAGGATTAGATGGGTCTGACGATTTGGGTACCCTAGTTAAATCTATACGAAAAAAACTAGAATAATTTGTGTTCGATTGACGAATAGTAAAAGGAGATGCTGAAGAACTTACCTCTGATCCTACCACAAATCTAGACATGAGAGAAATACGATTCATTATCTGAGTAAATGACATGTATCCCATATAGAATCTCCTTGCAAACATAGTTTGCAAACGTAGTTTGCAAATAAATTATAGAGTAATGCAAACAAAGTTTGCAACCTATGGTTGCAGGTTGCAAATGTTGGAATTTGAAAATTTTGGACACAATGTAGGAATGCGAAGTGCGATAGCCTCGAATAAGAATTTCCCAGTGAGTGCCCCTCACTGGGAAATTCGTGCGGATTGAGTTGCAATCACATGGATTGCAACTCCATTTCCTGCGGAAAGACTGCCTGGGCAGTCACAATCTTTCCGCAGAACTTTGCGGCCTTGGGATACGTCAGTATCCGAAAGCCGCTTACCAGTACCTTTAATAGTTGATCGCTATCAAAAGTGCTGATGTTAATCCGCATTCTGATCGGCGCACGATTCTTTTCGTACGCTAAATCAAGAAAGTCTGGGATATCAAATGTCATCGTTCTCACCGCCTTTCTAGCGCATTTGCGCATGCGTATTATAGTATACGATATTATACAGAACACAGTACAGATAGAAATTAAAAATCAAAAGACAATTTTAGTACTTTTGTAAAGTATTTAGACACTTAAAACTGCTAAAACTGCTAAAACTGCTAAAATTGCTAAAATCACTAAAACTACTAAAATTACTAAAAATACTAAAAATACTAAAAATACTAAAATTACTAAAATTACTAAAATTACTAAAATTACTAAAACTGCTACGAATAAGAATTAAAGCCAAAATTAGGCATAATTTTGCGTACATTGCTCGAAAAGAGGAAAACATAAATTGCAAAACTACTTTAGATAAAAATAATTACAAAACACAGTTTCAAAACTGCGTTTTGCATTAGTTTTATTATGATTTTAGGTAAAAATAATTACAAAACGTAGTTTTGAAACTACATTTTGCATAGGTTTTATTATGATTTTAGATAAAATTAATTACAAAACGTAGTTTTGATTGTGGGTTTGGAGGACTACAAAACTGCAAAACTACGTTTTGTATTAGTTTTATTATGATTTTAGATAAAATAATTACAAAACTGCGTTTACTACAAAACGTAGTTTTGAAACGCAGTTTTGGTTTTGGCTTACATACATACACTTTTTTTGAAACTTAAGTTATTGTGTATCAATGAGTTAAGAAAAATGTATGTATGTAAGGTTTGTGACACCATACTTTGAGTTTTAGAGTAAGGTTTATAATATGATATTATAACTTGACAACGGTTGATTTTTGTGGTAATATATATATAAAAGAATAAAG
>Ga0209409_1000572_pt1 | contig 37210 bp, 32 predicted proteins | sample AD_JPNMR1_MetaG_FD_184424 | JGI IMG/M metagenome (GOLD analysis project Ga0209409, IMG submission 184424) | Active sludge microbial communities of municipal wastewater-treating anaerobic digesters from Japan - AD_JPNMR1_MetaG (SPAdes) (version 2) | ecosystem: Engineered > Bioreactor > Anaerobic...
CAACGCAATATTCTGTTCCATTGGCAAAAAAGAACAATCTATTGAAAAGGAACCATATCCCGCCTCAATAGAAGCTTTTATAAGGGAATCAGCTTTATCAAACGCTTTACGGGTTATTTCCTGTACAGTGGTGTGATCTCTATGGCAGGTGAATGGAACAGCTTTTTCACCAACATTTCCCATTTTTTCATTTAATGTTACTACCAGTGTAATAAAATCTTTAGGTGTCAATCCGGTATATCCACCGGTTAAATCACTTTCGGATAATGCCAGTTCATAAATCACCGGTGCCTGTAATTCCATGGAAGCTTTTATCAATCCGGGAATAGCAATTTCATGCCGTGTATTAACAGCCATCACCACCCAGTGGTTTCCTTCTTTCATTGCAGATTGTATAATTGATTTTCCGTTTACATGCATCACTTTGGAATCAGGGAATGCTTTTTTAAAATTTTCAGGACGTAAATCCAGAATACTCATATATTCCTCCGTTATTATTTATATAATTGATGTATGAAAACCTATCATTATCAAAAATTTAATCAAGCATAATTTTTAACACTAAAAAATATTCTCACCTATCAGCATTTACTATCTGTCTTATAATTCTGTTTCCATTGTTATACAGTATGTTTTCCAATGTTGTTTTGCTTAATCCGTATTTCATTAATGTCTCGATCTCCAACTCACGGGGAAAGATTATATTGGGAAAATCAGAACCATACAAAATTCTATCCTGATATTTTTCCAGCACTTCCGGATCTTTATGGAAAGCACCTTCATAATCTGGTAAAAACACAAACGCTGTATCCATCATAAGATGGGGATAATCATCTAAAAGTTCTAAAAATTCATCATATTCATACGCACCCATATGGGCGATAGTTACCGGTATATCAGGATATTGCCTCAGTAATTTCTTAAATCCGCCAATCCCAACAAATTCGTTTCCCACCGGACCGGTGCCAACATGCATCAGGATGCGCTTTTTATAGTGTTGTACCAGTTCATACAGTGGGAAAAGGCGTGTATCGTAAGGATAACATTTCTGAACTAAAAGCTGTAACTTAAACCCCAGTACCTTTGGATGGGTAATAAAATCTTCAGCAATTGCGATATCATCATCAGGATGATATGCGCCAAAGCAATACACATTGTCCTGTTCATCCAGAACCTTCAGGTTCCAATCATTTAAATGTTTTGCAACACCTTCTTTATGAGCATAATTTGAATACACAATTTTTTCAATACCACGTTCTTTAAGATATGCAATACATTCCTTATAATACAGGTGATACATAACATCCCAACCATAGTCTTTCACAAAAGATTTCCAGATAGCATCAAACATGCGGTCAGGGAAAAGATGTACATGAAAATCAATGATTGGATAAGGATATGTGGTCATTTTTTACCATATTCTTTGCGATATTGTTTTGGTGACATCCCGGTCATTTTTGAAAAAACCGTACAGAATGTGGTATTGGAATTAAACCCCACAGCAACACCAATAGATAATATTGAACGGTCAGGTTCTTCCAGTAAAAGTTTCTGTGCTTCCTTTACTCTGAATTCATTGACAAATGTGTTAAAATTTTTTTGGATGTGTTCATTCAAAATTTCTGACAGCTGATGGGCACTTATATTGAGTTCTTTAGCCAGATCAGGTAGCGACAGTTCCTCATCAGCAAACGCCTTCTCATCTTCCATGATTTCATATAATCGCTGAATAATTTGCTGTATATCTAGCCCTTTAATCCGTGAACGTTCATATCGTGCCTTCATAGCCTCACTTTTTAAAAGCTTGTTATAATCAGGATGACGCTGTGTAACAAGGTACACAAAAGTCATTGCTGTATTGGCTATGATCACTGCCCATTCCACTACGTGTAATGAAACAAATGCCCCATATACACATATTGCATTGGATACCACTATGGATAACGCAAAGATGTAGCCCATACGTGAAACGCCAGGCACAGTATTCCATTTTTTCCTATTCCATACGTATGCCATAGTTATCAAATTAGGCAACATAAACGTAATAAGATAGATATTGGGAATTATAAAAAGCAGGTACACACCTTTATCATAAAGCGATAGTTCATAGAATCTGTCACTTAGCAGTGGTAATCCAGGGAAACATGCTGAACCGCATGAAATGCCCTTGATAAACAAAGGTACCAGCAAATAGAATAAAGAAATTATGGATGGCAACAATACAATATAATAGATTTTCTTTACATCAAAGAGGCTTGTTATTATCCAGGTGTATCGCATCACCATAAGTGGGGGAACAATAAAAATTACGGGAATTGAAGCAATACTTACATAGTACCCAATAGCGGAACTATCGAACAGACCTGACGAATAAATGCATATTTGCAAAAGCCAAATTCCTAAGCCAAAGAAAGAAACTGCATATAGTTTATTAATGGTTACAATTTTCTTCTGCACAAACTGCCCCAGGGCAATAATCACTGAAAAAACTGCACCATAGAACATAAAAAAATGTAATACTGATTCACTGCTCATAAATACTCAAATTTATATAATTATAATTTTAAAATTATTAAACTTTCAAAGTTATAACTCTGAAAGACTTTTAAACATATAAATGATATACTCTGAATAGCATTATACAATACCATCCGGTCGTTATCTGGCTTTACCGGATGTAACCTATCATGGGAGGTTATATTATGACTCAGCATCAAAATGTCAATTATGAAAAGGAATTTGAAGAATACCTTAATAGGGAAAAGCACCTTGCTCTGATGGTGCTTAACAGGGCTAAAAAATTTGGTGATTCAAAAATTGCTGTACGCCACAAAGCCTATGGTACATGGGAAGCATTTACCTGGAAGCAATTTGGTGATCTAATTGAATCGGCAGCCAGAGGATTGCTCCTTTTTGGAGTAAAGGAATTTGAATTTGTTGGTATTTTTTCAAATAACAGAGTGGAATGGGCTGTTGTTGATTATGCTTCATTTGCAATAAGGGCATGCTCTGTACCGGTTTATGCCACAAACTCAGCCAAAGAACTTGAATATATAGTCAACGATTGCGGAATACGCATTCTTTTTGTTGAAAAGCAGGAACACTATGACAAAGCAATGAGTATAATTGATTCAGCAAAAAGCCTTGAAAAAATCATTGTTTTTGACCGTAATACAAAAATTGCCAGTGACCCACGTGTTATGCTGTTTGATGACTTTATTGCTATGGGCAAAAGTAAGAGCATTTATGCACAATTACAAGAACGCTTATCAAAAGTGCAAAGTGATGACCTTTCAACACTTATTTACACTTCAGGTACAACAGGTGAACCAAAAGGTGTTATGCTTACCCATAAAAACTGGTTTGCCATGCTGTTTGGAACGGGGTATCACATTCCGGTAGAACCAACAGATGTTAATTTAGCATTTTTGCCGTTATCACATGTTTTTGAACGGGCATGGAGTTATTTCATTCTTTGCAATGATGCACAGGTAGATTACTGCCATGATACAAAAGCACTTCTTGACTTCTTAAAAGAATCCAGACCACACTTTATGTGCAGTGTTCCACGAATGTGGGAAAAGGTATATGCCACAATTATGGATGGCATAAAAAATGCACCTCCTGCAAAACAGAACCTATTCAACTGGGCACTGGAAATCGGTGGGAAATACCAGTATCTAAAGAAGGACCACAAACCTATTCCAATAGGATTAAAACTTAAACATGCATTGGCTACAAAACTGGTGTTACATAAAATTCGTGACCTCTTTGGTGGCAGGAACAAGGTATTCAATTGTGGTGGTTCTGCCTTTTCAGGTGAAATTAGCGAATTCTTCTTCAAAGCAGGTGTATTTATTTTACAGGGTTATGGCATGACTGAATGTTTTGTAATTTGTGTATCCAACCCCGAAAGAAATAAATTTGGCACCTGTGGTCCTGTTGTTCCACTTATGCAGGTGCGTGTATCGCCTGAAGGTGAAATTCAGGCCAAAGGTCCCAGCATGACCCAGGGATACTGGAATAAACCTGAACTTACCAGGGCTCTCTTTACTGAAGATGGATGGATTAAAACTGGTGATGTTGGCTTTATTGACAGTGAAGGTTTCATTACAATAACTGACCGAATAAAAGACCTGTTCAAAACCTCTGGCGGAAAATATATTGCACCACAGCAAATTGAAATGTTATTCAAAGAAGATATATACTTTGAACAGACTGCAGCAATTGGGGATGGCCGTAAATTTGTTTCAGCATTAATTGTTCCGGCATTTGAACAACTGGAAAAATGGGCAAAAAACAATAATATTAGCTTTTCTTCACGGGAAGACCTGGTAAAACATCCTGAAGTTATTAAATTTTACCGTGAAAGAATAGACTATTTAACACGTGATTTAGGTCAGGTTGAAAAGATAAAAAAATTCACCTTACTTCCCCATGAATTTACTCAGGAAAGTGGTGAAATGACACCCACTCAGAAAATACGACGCAAAGTAATCAATGAACATTATAAAGATATTATTGAAGCAATGTATGCTGAGTAAGTAAAAATCCGCCGCTATCTTTTTTGGCGGCGGATTTTTTCTTTAAAAAAATACATGACCACTTGACATTAACTATCTTTTTACTTATATTTAAGAAAATACTTAAAATCTAAAAAGGAGTCAACTTATGTACAATAGTAAAACAATTATAACAATAAGTTTTATTTTTATTGCCACTATGGCACTTGCACAGCATCAACACGGCAAAGGTATGATGTATCATATGTATGATCCATCATCAGAAGTAACCGTTTCAGGTACAGTTGAAGATACAGTAACAGAAGTCCACCCATGTTGTGGTTCAACTATGAACCATTATTATATTAAAGTAAAAACTAATAATGAAACAGTTAAAATATTTTTAGGGCCAACTGACTATGTTAAATCACAGATAACTATTAAAAAAGGTGACAATGTAACAATCCTGGGTTCAAAAACAACAATGAATAATGAAACTGTTATCATTACAAAAACTGTCAAAACCAAAGATAAAGAAGTAACTTTCCGTAATGATGACGGTACACCAAAATGGGCCGGTCAGATGAAGTATAAAAAGTATAAAATGAATCAATAATTATTTTGTTTTTAACCTGTATACACCATCCCATTTTTTCGGTGGTGGATTTTTAGCAAATTCCTTGCAACGTTCTATATACGTTTTACAGGGGCCATCATCAGGAACAATGCGCAATCCCGCTTTAAAAGCAGATTGCGCTTCTTCCCATTGTCTTTCTCTGAATAGCTGTAATCCTTCATTATATTTCTTCAACATTTCATACATATAATCTGGAAGCGTGCCTTTTTTTCCAAATAATTCATATACCTTAATTGGCTGCTCCTTTCCAACAACCCGTATTAAATCTAATTCCCTTGCTTCAACAACATCTTTTACCCGTTCATAGGTTGTTTCACTGATCATAGTATATGTACCATAATACTTGTTAGCTCCCTCCAATCGCGAAGCCAGGTTAACGGCATCACCCATCATGGTATAATCCATACGCTGCCGGGATCCCATATTACCAACAACAGCCTCACCTGTATTAATTCCCATTCTTACTTTCAGCTCAAATGTGCCTTTTTTACGCCATTCTTCCCTGAGTTCAGCCAACCGTCTTTTCATATCAATAGCTGCCAGGCACACCCTTTCAGGATGATCCTCGAATGCAAGTGGTGCACCAAAAAAGGCTATTATTGCATCCCCTTCATATTTATCTACCGTACCTTCATATTTTAAGATTATATCTGTCATTTCTGATAAGTATTCATTGAGTAATGCAACAAGTTCCTGGGGTGTTAATTTTTCAGAAATGGATGAAAATCCAGCCACATCTGAGAAAAAGATACTTATATTTCGCAGTTCTCCTCCTAACTGTAATTTACCTGGATCCTTTATCAGTTCTTCAACTACACGTGGTGCCATATATTTAGAAAACACTTCTTTAATATACCGTTTCTGGCTTTCCTCACTCATAAACTTGACACTACTTACTATTGCTGATGGCAACAGTATAGCCAGCGACACACCCAGTTGATCCATATAAAGATTTTGAAATGCGAATAATGCTATGTTTATAATATTGTAAACAACAAGCGTTCCCACAATTGCTGTAATTGTACCCATTGCACTTAACCGTTGAACAGCAAGTACCAAAAATATTGCCAGCAATAAAATTAAACAATAATCTATCCATTGAGGAACCTGATAAATGTAGGCTTGCTGTAAAACCGTGTTAATAAAATTATGGTATGTACCAACCATTAGATATTCTGATGATAGGGGTGTCACCCCAATATCATGTGAAGCTGTTGCTGTTAATCCTATTATGCATGAATGATCTTTTAATCTGTCAACCTCAAGCACCAGGCGTGCAGCGTTAATAAAATTAATTAAATTTTTACTGGCCTCTTTCAATTGATTATCGTTGGTTTCTTTTAATTGCTTATTTATTTCAGCTAACTGATTTTCCAGATTCTTTATATATCCACTTTCTATCTCATACAACCGTTTACGGTTAGTTTTTATTTTTTCCCATAGATCCTGTTTGGCTTTCATGTCTTTTGTTTTTTCAAATATTTCATGCATGGTAGCCAGTTCACCATATAACCTGCTTCGTTCGGTGTTTTTGGACTGCACTTCCTGTTCATCAAAGAATTCATGTATTGTGTCTTTTAATTGATTATATTCAAGCAGTGCATAAAATGATACATGATTAAAGGTTTCAGTAAATTCGCCACTCCAGTGAATATAGGACATACCAGCATCATCAATAGGAATGACGTAATCCTTTTTTTGCAATGTTATTGGGTCAATTGCATTGTGCAGTATGATATGTTTTCCATGAACTATCTCCACATCAGTTTTTTTAACTTTCATTAAATCCATCAGCATAACCATAGCCATATGGAAATATATTCTATCATTGAATACACGTATAAGTCGTATGCGGCGGGCAATACCATCAATATCAAAGTCACTATCCACATATCCAAAATCCCTGGCCTTCATGGCAAGTTCTGGAATTGGATATTGAATAATTACTCTGGTTGGGTCAACATAACGAGAAAATTCCTTTTGCTTATCTTTGGGAACCGGAATTGAAGCTATTTTCTCAAATCTCTGGATGGATTCGTTCCGTTTTTGCTGCTCTTCGGGTGTTAATTTTGTTTCTGCAAGAGTGCGATTTAAAAACGAATACGCCAGAATAACATTATTTTTGGCGATAGCTTCTGAAAATAGTCGGTCGCTGTCCAGTATTGCCTGATTAAGTTCTTCGTAAGTGATTCGCTTGCCAGTTTTTACTTTTTCTTCTACAATTTTCAATATATCAGGTTGAGCATACCGAGGTGATTTATCCATAAATTGAATATCAAATGCTATCTGTTTTGGCGCTATATCCTTTATGACTTCAAGACCATTAGCGTAGATATACCGCGGCCATGGAAATTGACCTACATTGCTGATGCTGTTATCATCAATATCAAGAAAGGTTAGATATTCCCATTGTGGAAGCTGTGGTTTTATTTTGAACCGCACATCAAATAATTTATACTCAAAAAGCCTGTATACATTAGTGAATAAAAAACCAATAATAAGCAAACCCAGAATCAAGCCTATAGCAGCCCCATATAACGGATTTGATTCAATATTTTTTCTTATAGTATCAAACTTTATTTCTGGCATAAACCACCTGCTTATCTTTATTTTTCTGCATTATAACAGATTATGTTTAAATATTACAAGTATAATAATATTTTGTTATCTTATTTATTCCATTTCTTTTGGATACAAAGATATCTTTAATTATCCTGCCACAAAAAGTGGTAAAGGTAATAAATTTTATAAATTTACAAAATAGTATTTTTTGAAATTATCAGACAAATACTAAATTATTTTATGCAGTTTTATTGTATTCTGATTGATAGTGCATCAAACGTATTTTCAAGATTACATATTCCATAGCTTTTATAAAAGCCTCATTAATGGGATATCGTTCACCTCTGGAAGGATCTATCATCATTGACTGCATAGAAAGAGAACTCATATGCGGTAAATTACTGAAATGGATGGCAGCTATTTCTTTTTTTGCAGTATACTGATTTTGCAGCGTGCTACATGCTACAGGTACTATCGCCCCATATTTATTTTTCATAAAACTAAAACCAAATAAGCGACACACCAATGGCCTGTATTCATACACAGCACAACACCCTGCATCATCGTATAATGTTTCAGCTTTATAGAAAGGGCACAGGTTGTCTGAAGCCTTATCAAGCCATAACTGGTAATTAGTGTGTTCATACAAATATACACATAATGGTAACATTTCAATTATTGACGCTTCAATATTGTGGCTGGCTGTTTTGCAGCACTGACCACAGCCGTGAGGACAGCTGACAGAAAACAAATTTTTTACATTTTTGGTGATTTTTTCAACTTCCTCATACAACTGGATAATTTTTTGTAGTTGTGGAAATAACGAATAATAATTTTTACTAATATACATAATCACACAACACCATTATCGTAAATTAGAAAATTATTATTGTTACATCAGGTAGAAAATTCAAAATATGAAACGTACTGTCAACTTTTTTATTTATTTAATGCATCAAAAGATTCTTTAAATGCTTGTACTCGTTTAGACCATAAAGAATATTTTTTTCTTTCAAGCTTTGAGTATATGCATCCACAATATTTCTGGCGATACATCTCGTATTGTTTTGATAATTCTATTGAATGCTGATAACCACCATCTAATTTAAAATCAGAAGGTATATATGTTATGTTATATACTTTTGACAGCGTTTTGCCTATCTCATTTATTTTTTCAGCATCTTTATATGGGCTGACAGTTAACGTGGTGCATACAGCATCAAAATTTTGTTCGCGCGCACGTTTAAATGTTTCCTCTAAACGGAATGCATAGCATGCATGACAGCGCGGCGATAGCTCCTCATAAAAGCGGTAAGGCTTTACGGCATTAAACCATTCTCTTTGATTATAGTGTCCGATAGTTACCGGAATTGAATGAAGATGTGAAAATTGTTCCACTTCATACAATCGCCTTTTATATTCTGACAGTGGAGATATATTGGGATTATAATAAAAAATGTGGATATTATATTGAGACACAAGAACAGAGTGTACATGTGTTAAACACGGTCCACAACATGTGTGTAAAAGTACAGTTTGTAATTGACTAACTTTCACTTAAGATATTTATCGATAAAACTATTTAACTTTTTCAACTTTGCAGGATTTACTTTGCCATCAATCCACAATAAAAGGCCTGCATTCACACCACGGGTACAATTGTATTCGTGATGAATCACAAAATTTGCAATTTCAAATTTCAGCTTTTCAAAAATCTCTTCAGCTATACACAGATTTGAAGGCTCAGGTCCAATACAGTCAGCAATTTTTACGATGATTTCATGTTTGTTGATTTCTTTGATTTCCTCACGGTAAGGTTCGTCAAAAATACATTTAGCTAAACAAATATTGTCTGAAGGAGATAAATACCATCCATTTACCCCAAAAGAAGCCTTGTTTCTTTTCTTCATTGCTTATTCCTCTTGTACCATGGCAAGATATAAAAAATATGTAAAAGCAATATAATATTTCTATTAAATATATAAAAATAATAACAAAATGTCAAATATTTAAAACTAAATTGTTTCATGAAATGAATTTTTTTTTATATTTTATATACATTTGCCATTTGTGATTAAAATTATTTAATTTTTTTACTTGACATGATTACATTAAATTGGTTATTGATTTTTACATCTTTGAATTAATGTACTATTTATGAAACTATCATTGTATAACATCATCAGCAAAAGCTATTATTTCTGGTTTTATTATTTTTATAGCAGGGCTCGTCTGTAGCTTTTGCTGATGCTGTTATTATGCAAGGGCCGCAGGCGGGTAGCCGGCGGCCTTTGTTATTTATGGAATAATGCATTAGGCCGCCACCCTCCGGGCTCTTAATTGACTTTTAAATTTTTCGGAGGAATATATGGCCACATGTAATGCAAATCCTGTTTTATTATCCTGCAATATTACTAATGTTGCAACACCATCATCACCGCTTTATAGTAAAACTTATCGTGATGCTTCGGTAATTCACCTGCCCTATAATATATCAATTTCTGAAAACACATTGGCAGTCATAGCAGGCCCATGTTCAATTGAATCTGAAGAACAGATTATGGCAACCGCTGAATTTGTAAAGAAATCAGGTGCAGCTATATTACGTGGCGGTGCTTTCAAACCAAGGACATCTCCATATGCATTCCAGGGTATGGGTATTGCAGGATTACAGTTGTTACGAAAAGCAGGTGACTATTACAGAATGCCTATTATTACAGAAGTTCTTGATAGTGAAGATATTACTATTGTAGCTGACTATGCTGATATCCTCCAGGTTGGCGCCCGCAATTGCCAGAATTTTTCCCTGCTGAGAAAATTGGGAAAAATTCGTAAACCAGTACTTTTAAAACGTGGAATGATGGTTACTATAAAAGAATTTTTAATGGCTGCAGAATATATATTAGCTGAAGGGAATGAAAATGTCATATTGTGCGAAAGGGGTATCCGAACATTTGAAACAGAAACTCGGAATACGCTTGACATATCTGCAGTGCCAGTTTTGAAGCAAAAAACACACCTGCCAGTTATTGTTGATCCTTCACATGCAGCTGGAAACTGGAAGCTCATCCATCCTTTAGCACTTGCAGCATTAGCTGCAGGCGCTGATGGCCTGATGATTGAATGCCATATAAAACCTGAATCAGCACTGTGTGATGGTGAACAATCATTAAGGCCGGATAAATTTGCCCTTTTGATGAATGATATACGTAAAATGAATACCTTGCTTAATAAAAAACTGGAATGTATCTAAACAATAATAAATGGTACCCGAATGCCAACGGAAACTATTAATGAACCATCACAACGATACAGGTCGCCATCCATAGTATACATAAACGGTTTTGTTGAATGGATTTCAATTGTACTAACAACTTTTTCAATATAATCTTTATGGTTTATAGGTGTGCCATTTTTTAGTTTTAGTACATTCTTTGCCAGTTTCCCTGGTTTCATTGCACATACTATAGTATGAAATTTATCTTTATGTTCATTTGCTCTGTATAAGGGATAAAAGCCCATACCTATAGTTTCTACCGTTCCTGCAAGTATACCCAAAACACGTGAATATGGCATAGATTCCGCATCACATTTAATATTTCCTTCAAAACCTTTAAATAAATGTGATTGCTGATTAGCCAATGCTTCATAAATACTGCTAAATATTAAGCCTACCAGTTTAGTATAACTTTTACCAATACTATAGTAAGTTTCCAGAAAATCTGCAACAAGGCCATTCCCAAATAAAAAACAGTGATTATTATCTATAACCATTGTTTTGCGATCTACAACGTTAATATATTTCCCATTGTTTATGGCAATAACAGCCCTCTGCAATATTGATTCCGCATCACCTTTTAAATTAATACTGTTGGCAACATTGTTCATTGTACCACCTTTTAATATTAAAATAGGAGGCAGGTTATTGTTATACACTTTTGCAAACTGCGTAATAACATGATGCAATGTGCCATCACCACCTGAAGGAGCAATATAATCAATACCTGTCTTTTTAAACTCGCGCGCAACATCAACTATTTCTTCTATTGATTTTGTATATTTCACTATGACACTATCCTGCCCAATTTTTTCAAAAACACCTTCTGGATGTTTCTTTGCTAATTTATATTTTCTGGAGTTGAGATTAACAATAACACCAACTTTTTTCATACAGTATCCTTTTATTATGGTATGTAATTTCAGATCAAGTTTACATTTTCTATATGTGTATGGTGTATGTGTCAAACCGTTTTTGGTTACCATTAAAAATATATTGACCTGATATGTATAGAAAATATACATATTACATATAACAAAATGAAACATAACTAAGTATATCTGGATTATAATCTTTTATGGCAATTATTTGTATACGTGGTGGATCTCTATCAGCGGGGCATAATGTTAAAACATCATATGTTGATTTGCTATCACATGATGGACTACTTCAAACTCATACATTAATTAATATTTCTAAATTGGGCGATAGTTCCTTTGAAGGAGTATGGCAGTTTGATACCGTACTATTGCATAAACCAGATATTTTAATACTTCATTTTGGAATAGACGATATTTACAGGCCAGTGTACCGTTCAGAATTTAAAGAAAACCTTGTGCGCATGGTACAGAAAGCACGCAATGCATCAATTAATAACATCATCCTGACAACACTGCATCTAGTTAGAAATCAATACGATATGGATGCTGTGGACGTTTTTACGCGAACCGTACGTGAAGTTGCCTTAGATATGAATTGTCTATTAGCAACAGTTCATATAGAATGGATAAACTATCTTTTTGAAACAGGAAAAAGTCTTAATACTTTATTAACCGCTGATGACAGATATCCCAATGAAAAAGGACATGCATTAATTGCTGAAGCTATCAAGAAGAAGCTGGTTCAATTACTTTCATAAAGTAATAAAAAGGCACATGGTTTTGTTCATAGATTGCCATGTGCCTTTTACAAAATTTATTTAATATTTCCAGTAACCTTTTTTATTTGCTCTTCAGCTTCTTTGTTCATATTTTCAAGCAGTTCTGCACAGGTTGGAATATCATCTATAAGGCCAATGGATTGTCCAACCATTAATGGTGCTGCATTGACATCACCCTGCTCCCATGCCTTGCTCATTCGTTCACCTGATATTAATGGGAACAATTCTTCAAAGCCTCCACCTCGCTGTTCAATTTCAAGTATTTTATTTACAACTTCATTCTTTAAAGCCCTTCCTTGTAAATGCAGGCTTTTCATAATAAGTGTGGTTTCATATTCCTGGCGTTTGACAAGCTCCTGCTTTATATTATCATGCACTTCACATTCTTTTGTAGCTATAAAACGGCTTGCCATCATTACGCCTTCAGCACCTAACATCAACGCTGCTGCCATAGTTTTACCATTTGCAATACCGCCAACTGTAATAACTGGTATTTTAACCGTTTGTGCAATTTTTGTAGTTAGCACCATTGTAGTTACATCATCACTCAACGGATGCCCACCTTCTTCTATCCCTGCTGCATATATTCCATCATATCCAACGTGTTCAGCATGAACGGCATGACGTACTGCACCCACTTTATGAAAAAGTTTGACACCTGCCTTTTTAAGCATGTCAATATATTCCATGCCACAGGCTTTGTCAATAGGGGCGCCTGAAACTTCAATCCCTGCAACTTTTTCTTCGGCACACACTTTAAGATACATTTTGTGATGCTCTCCTGTGATGCGAACAGACGGCAATATTGTGACATTGACAAAAAAAGGCCTGTCAGTTAGTTTTCGTGTTTCACGGATAGCATTTCTGAATTCTTCTTCGGTATTATAATTACCAGCCGTCAGATTTCCTATCCCACCCGCATTTGAAATAGCAGCGCACAATTTTGGTTTACATAGCCACATCATTGCACCACAAATAATGGGATATTTTACCCCAAACATCTCAGTAATCTTAGTTTTAATCATATAGAAACTCTCCTGAAAAAAATATTTATTTAAATTATTATTTCACAATCACTTATGGGAAATGCTGCACATGAATGGATATACCCAAAACGCCTATCTGCCTGTCTCAGTTTCACTCCTTCAGGTTGATACACTTTACCACTCACTAACTTTACTCTGCATAAACTGCATTCACCGCTCCTGCACAGTGATGGTACCACAATCCCGTTTTTTTCAAGTGATTGAAGTATTGGTTCACCGGCATTAACAGTAATATCTTTTTTGCCGCGTATCTTAATAACAAATGTTGAATTTCTGCTAATATCTTTTGGCCACCCAGGCTGTTCAAAAACATTAGAGGGAACACCGTACATCTCCATTCGAAGCTGCCTTGGTTTTAATGTAAGGGGCTTTAGTTCTTTCAACAGGTGTTCATATAGTGCTTGTGGTCCGCAGACAAAGAATGTTTTATCGGAACTATCGCCCACTACTTCTTTTATGATTTTTGCTGTAATATACCCTTTATAGGTGCCCGTGCCTTCTTCAAGTACAGGGATATAGTGAAAAAATTTATATTTGGACGCTACCTTTGCAAAGTAATCATCAAAAATCAGTTCATCTGCATTTTTACTTCCATAGATAAGCCATATTTCCCTTTCAGTTCCCGTATTGACCGCATGCTGAATCATGGACTTAAATGGTGTCACGCCGCTACCACCTGCAATACATACAAGCTTTGTTCCATGAATGATTGGATTGTGATAAAAATTTCCTGCAGGACCTGATATCTGTAAACTATCGCCAATTGTAAGGCTATCAAGTAGATGATTAGAAACCAAACCGCCTTCAACACGACGTACCGTTATATCATAATATGCAATTTCATCAGGGGAAGACGATATACTGTACGGACGTGATGTGCGTATTCCGTTTATTTCAACAATCACTGATATATATTGTCCAGCCTGAAATGGTGGCAGATACTTTTGCTTTGATGCCAGCCGTAATGTTTTGGTGGATTTTGTTTCTTCTATAATATCAATTACTTTTACATCAATAATCTGTGGATGCAACCGTTCAACATATTTTTTAACCAGTCCCCGTTCCAGTCTGTAATCATACCCATAACGTTTGAGGACATCTATGTCAGTTATAACTCTGTCATACCCTTCAAGTTGTTTTAATATCTGGCTGTCCATGTGTTCCCTCCTATTTGTTTCGCATTTCTTTCAGGATAGCTCTTGCTGCTGAATGCCCTGAAGTAAGTGTTGGCTGATAACCAGCTGAACCATACCAGCTGCCTGCACAATACAACCCATCAATAGGCGGTTTTGGCGAAACAAACAACGTAGAGTCTTTTACATACTGGTCAAAACCGTATGCTCCACCACCTGGATGGCCCAAATAACGCATATGTGTAATTGGTGTAGCAATTTCCATTTCCTCAATATGGCTAATAAGGCCTGGAAAAACTTTTTCTGCATTTTTTAACATGGCTTCAGCACAACGGTATTTTTCATCATTGTACTGATGAGGGGGCACTTTAAGCCATGGTTCGGCATACTTCATGGTAACCAGTACAACTTGCGATGTGCCTTTTGGCACCATTTCATTATCAAAAACATTATAGCAGGTTAAAATGAATGAACTTTTATCAGTTTCAAGTGTTTTCGATAGTTCATAATCAAATTCCATATCTGTGGTATTGCTGATAAAGTTTGTTTCTTCATTAATGCCGACTTCGTGATATTCACAATCCAGTCCGCAATATATGGTAAAAAAAGATGTTCCTACGCTGCTCCCCTTATATTGCTCCAGAACTTTGTGATTTGCCGCATCATCCATCATGTCTACAAAGGTGCTTATTGCTGAAGCATTTGACAGCACATACGTTGATTCAAATTCCTGCCCTGATGAAGTGCGAACGCCATAAACTTTATTATTTTTTACCAGTAGTTTTTCAACTTCAGTGTTAAATAAAACCTCTCCTCCATTTTCATATACCACTTCAAGCATTGCATTTGACAGCATCTGCGACCCGCCTTTTATATGATATGGCTTAAACTCTACATAAGAAAACAGCAATGCTGCCATATCACTGAAACAAAGCTTTGAAGGTGGTAGTCCCATATATGTCCAGTATGGGCTTATGACCGCTTTCAGTATCGGATCAGTAAAATATTCGTCAAGTACTGATTGAGTATCTTTTAAAGCATATTTATAATATAAGGGATATTTCTTAGGATTAATATCTGGATCATTTAAGTAAAAAGCTCCTATAACTTCAGTAAAAAACTGCCATACAAAATCAAAAAACTTCTGTATTGCATCTTTTTCTTTTGGGAACTTGCCCTGCAACACTTTAATCAGTTCCTCTTTATTTGTCGGCAGCGTAACATCTATTACACCAGGCAAAGTTACCCGGTAAAGTTTTTCCATTTCAACAAATTCCAGTTTATTCAGCACACCAATGCTATCCAGTACACTTCTTAAGGGTCCTGGTCGTTCAGGAGTACCCAACCCGCTTAACTGGTGAAGCGAGACTTCAAACTCAAATCTTCCTCTGCAAAAGCTTGTTGCACACCCACCCGGAATATTATGCTTTTCTATTAAAAGGGTTTTAACTCCTTTTCGGGCAAGAGTGGCAGCTGCAGATAAACCTGCATTTCCTGCACCAATAATTATTACATCATACATTACAGAACCTCCTATAACATAACATTGTTATGTTAAAATACATTCTATTTTAGTCAACTATTTTTAAATAAAAAATAAAAGAGGGGTTCATAGTCCCCCTCTTATTGAATTTCTATAATAATGATCAATTATTATATGTTTATCGTTTTTCAAGTGGTATATATTCCTTAAATTCATCCAGAGAAGAGGCATAGGCAGGCCGTATGATCTTATCGTGTATAATCTGTTCAATCCTGTGAGCCGACCAACCGCTAAACCGTGCCATGGCAAAAATAGGTGTAAACAATTCCATAGGAATACCCATCATCTTATAAATCAATCCTGAATAAAAATCAACATTTGGTGAAGCAACTGTTCCTTTATATTTCTGTACTAAACGCGAACCAATATCTGCAACTTTTGCAAAAAGGTTAAATTCATCTAAATTCTTTTTCATTTTTGCAAATTCTTCAGCCTTTTGTCTGAAAATAATAGCACGTGGATCGGATTTTGTATAGACTGCATGCCCTATACCATATATTTTTCCACTTCTGTCATAAGCTTTCTTTTCCAGCATAAGCTTAAGATAATGTTCCACTTCTTCATCATCGTTCCAATCTTTAACATGCTGCTTTATATCTTTCATCATTTTCATCACAGCTTCGTTTGCTCCACCGTGCAAATGACCACTTAATGAGGCCACACCAGCACATAAAGCCATATACGTATTAGCACCACTGGATGTAACAGTCCTTACCGCAAAGGTGGAATTATTTCCACCACCATGCTCTGCATGCAACATAAGAGCTAAATCAAAAAGTTTAGCTTCATATTCATCAGGTCTTTCACCACGTAACAAATATAAAAAGTTTTCAGCAGTACTCCATGCAGGGTTTGGTTTTGTAATAAATAAATCGCCACCTTTTCTGAATCTCATGACATTGTAATTATATGCAATGATTACAGGTGCTTTTGCAATAATATTTATACACTGTCTGCTTACATCTTTAATATCAGTTGAATCTGGATCTGGATCACACCTGCTTAGGTGTGATATTACAGAATGCAATGCATACATCTGATTATAGTTAACGTCTTCCTGCATGATGATACTTCGTTCCAGCTTAGTGAGCGGACGTCTATCAGCTATTACCTCTTCAAATCGCTGTAGATCTTTTTTATTGGGCAATTCCCCAGTTAAAAGTAAATATGTTATTTCATTAAATCCGTACCTACCTTCTTCTTGAATACGCTGTGCCAATTCACAGGCGTCATAGCCACAATAGTACAGCTTCCCCTCAACCGGCTTTACAGTATACGTTCCATCAGGATTTGGAATTTTTTCATACCCAATTACTATACCTTTTGAAGTAATACCAGCAACAACACCTGAACCATCAGGATTCCGAAGTCCTAATTTGATATCTTTCTTTTTGATCAATTCAGGTGAAATGGCATCATGTTCAAGCATTAGTTTTTCAATCTTTTTTAAAATTTGTTCCATCCACTCCTCCGTATAATTTGATATGTACGTTTCCATTGTCTTTGCAAGCATCATAGTCATTTTAATTATCCTTTTATCGATTATTGACTATGATACTCAGTATACTATATTGTACAAAAACATCTACTTTAAATATTTAAATTTTCCGTTTATTTAACATTATTGTAAAAAAAGAATTGAAGTTTTGAGGGATTTTCAAAGCATCAAAAAAGGTTACCTATATAGTATCAGCTTTTTATAACTATTTTTTTGTCAAGCTTAAAATTTACTTAATCCTACACAAAACTGATTCATGGGGTTTCAATTCACCCAAATCCAAATGGTCACTATATACATAAATTTCTCTGTTACCCCACACATCACTCAGTTTACTTGCCGATGTTAAAATCTTCTTTAACAATCCTTTAAGTTGGACTATCTTTTTCCTTGAGCTATCGGAAAAATTAAAAAATGCAATATAACCAGCCGAATTATAAATAATTTCAGGTATATCATTTTCCATAATATCAACTGGATATGATTTCTCTAAACTGCATATCCTAATCAGTTCATCTATGGTATCTATAAGTTTCCAATCATCATTGTGTAATAAAGCTAAATTATCTGAAATAAAATACATGCCACCCGTTATAATAACCGCATTGATCAGCGTCATTCTTTCTTCTTTTGAAAGTTTTGTTTCTGTCTGTCGCAACATAATACAATCTGGATCATTTAGCCATAAATATCTGTGCATCTGAGATCGGTTAAGTATACTTCGTATTGCAAATTTGGTACACAACGCATGTGGATCGCGTGTAAGATAGTAACGGTATTTAGCCATCCAGTAGGGAGCAACATCAGGGCCAATACGCATACCATCAACATGACCAATTGATGCTGATAAAGGAGCACCACATCCTAAGATAAAAACTCTTTCACCGGCAACATCCCTAATAAGAGAATATCCCAATTTCAGACGCTGAGCTGAAGTTAAACTCATATCGTATGCCCTTCCGCATAATGATGCAGCATACACAAAATCCAGTTTTAAATATCCAAATCCCCATTCATGGACAAACGTATTAATAACTTCTTTAATGTAGTCTTGAAACTCAGGATGTGTGGTATCCAGAGCATAAAAATATCCAAATATATCCCAATTGGGATTCCAACCTGCAATAACTGGTTTTCCATCACTATCATGCAGAAACCAGTCAGGATGTTGCTGATAAAGCATTGATTTTCGTGAAGCAATAAAAGGAGCAAGCCATATACCTGGGACCATCCCCATAGTCCTGATCTTGCGAGCAATTGGAGCCAGTCCGCCGGGAAATTTATTATTTATAGATAACCAGTCACCTATTTCAGTTTGATAACCATCATCTATCTGAAAAACATCAAACCGTTTTCCTTTACTTCTCAAAACATCAAGATTATGATAAATGCTTTTTTCATTAATTTTTGTATAATAATAGTACCAGGAACACCACCCCTTAGGTATTTTTCTTCGTATTGGTATCTGAGAACGAATGAGTTCAAAATATCGATCAAAAGCTTCATTAATATTTTTATTGGTAATAAAGTAAATTAAATCAGCCCTTAATTTTAATGCAGGACTGACTATTACTTTACAGAAATCATGAACTATATCAAGCTGTATTGTGTTCCCGGTAGTTAAGGTATTTATATAAACATATTGATTAAACGGCCTTCCCTGACCTATCACACAGTATGATGAATTTTCAGAACCAATAGCTATAAACATGGTACTATTAAAAGATCCGTTTTTACCAGAAGGTAAATTTCTAATAGTATCCTGTAAGATATTCATACAGGTAAGCCAACTCACCATTTCTTTTTCATCAAATGAATAAGACCTAGTTAAGCTCCAGGACTGAAAGCCATTTTTAAATACATAATACTTCTCAGTTTTAGGGATAGAGAATCTTCCAATTGATGTAATAATTTTATCTAAGGATAAATCCTCATCAGAAAGGTTGTCTATAGTATATTTTATAGCAAGATGATCTACTTCATCTGATATAACAACAGTAATTCGTAAATTATCATCGTTAATGATACAGGTAGTTTTCTTTTTACCCAATGCGGTTACTGGTAATGACTGAATTCTATGAATACTTTGATTATGTATGCTATATATATACTGTATTTTCCAGCTTTCAAAAAGTACATCCGGCTTTTTTAATTGTATTTTAAGTTCTTTTTTATTTTTCGATACAATCCATTCCATAGTAAACCCCTACTTTGATGAGCAATCAAGAATGTGATTGTCAAATACTGAGCCAATCAACAGTGATGAATTGTATCGTACGCCCACAGTAGAAGATTGAATTAGTTTACCATCATCAAGAAATTCAGTTTCTTTTTTGTAGCCACTATCAGTAAACGTAATTTTAATTATTTCTGAGGGGGCTATTGCCTGTTCATTTTTGGAATGCTTTACAAAAGTTAATAATTTTGGATGGCAACCTGCCCATAACATTCCCTGCCTATCAAACGTTATATTATCAACACCTGTATTGCATTGTATATCATATAAAAACGTTAAATTATAACCTTTTTCAATAGTATATACTTTTATACATTTACCCACAGGTGAGGCAACAAATAATTTTAACCTGTCAGGGCTTAATGTTACACCATTAGCATATTTAATATCTTCAGCTTTAATTTCAAAATTTTTCCCATTATAAAACAATACATACGAATTGGATAGCTGGAGATACTCCTCCAGTGACTTGCCAAACGCGGATTTGTTACCATGATCATTAGTAACGTAAAACATGTCTTCTGCTACCATGGCACAATCGTTGGGTGAAAACATAAGATTTTGATCCTCTATGGATTTTATGTATTTAAGAGTGTTTTCTTTAATAAGAAATTTTTCAATATAATGTCCATCGGTGCGGTGATTCACTACATACAGTAACAGTTTATCTTTTGTAATTGCAATTAAATCAATTCCATGAGGATGAAATTCAAAAGGGAAATCAGTTTTCATTTTGTTCAGTACTTTTGTTTTTGTATTATATGAATATATTGCCCCGTTTATATTCTGTCCACGTGCATAAGCTCTACGATCATCAGAAGAAATATATGCAATGCCGGAATTATAGTCTATGACGATATCTTCAGGTCCTGGTATAGAACCAACAGGTTTACATGAATAATTTGAAAGAGAGGTTATTGTTTTGAATTCACCAGCATCATATAATGTTTTGATTACAAAGGCAATAACTATGAGAATTAATACGATAATTATTATAATTGACTTTTTCATATACTGAACCTCCCAGAAGAAACATATATAAATCTTTTTTTGTAATAAATGTAATAAACACAAATACTCTAATAGTATACATTAACCCTTAAAAACAGCAAATGTATATTTTTATTCACTTCAAATACGGTGTCTTATACAACACTTAAATCACTTCCCTGATAATAGAAAGATAGTGTATATGTCGTCAAGTATTATTACAATAAATTTTTTATGAATATTATTAAATTTTATTTACATCCTTCTTCATGCCTTCCCACATCTCTTTAAGCCCCTTTTTCCACCTTTCATTTTCCAATGCTTTACCTCGCCATTTTCTGCCTTCAATGACATTGCGTTCCAGTATTTGCCATCCATGTTCATAATCAAACCACTTCCACTGGCATCCTGCTTTATAAATACATTCACAATTTTCAATTTTGATTAATACCTCAGAAGCTTTTTCATAATCAAAATAAACCCAGTGCATACCTGCATAAAAGATATACTCCGGATCTCCTATGTTCAATAACGCATCAAATCCTATTTTATGATTAAAGCTTTTCCAGTCCAATCCCGCATGGTATATATACTTGGAAGAGTGTAATTCTATAAGGCGGGCAAGCCCTCTTTCATAATCAAACTGCTTCCAGAACCTCCCTGCCCTGAAAATATACTCGTCATTATCCCATTCAAAAATCTGATTAATCCCACGTTGATAATCAAAGTTTTTCCAGTAAATACCTGCATGATACAATCCATCAATATCATTATTTTTTATGAAGTATTCCATTGCTAAAGAAACATCAAAATATATCCAGTCTTTGCCAGCTTTTACAATATAATCTGTTACATTGCAGGCTAAAAGTTCCTGGAGCAGATTTAACGATTGACCATTGTTTTCTAATCCTGCCCTGTAAATTGTTTGCGCTTTTTTAATGTTATCTTCTATGTTCATATGGTTTGTTAAACATCTGTAATAATTATGCAATGGAATTATACAATAGAAATTGCTTTACCAAATGGTGGTACAAAATTTTCATTGCGGCTTTTTGTTATTAGCCATAACGTACTGGGATATGGCTTCAATTTATCAACATCATATATATATCCATCCGTAATGACAAGCACCATTTCTTTATGCCCCTTTAAATATTCATTAAAAAATGAAGAAAAAAACGTTGCACCGCCATATCCTGATTTAATCAGCTTCCAGTCACCTTTTTTGTATTCATAGGGTTTTGCTGATGGTTCAGATCGGATGAATGTGTCTCCCTGTTTTACCGGAATAAAATATTCTTCATCCACACATACAAGAAAGACTTTATACTTGCCAGTTAAATCTTCTATAATACCAAAAGCTGTTTCCAGGTCTTCCCTTTGAGCCATCATGGAAGCAGAAATGTCGATAGCTACTGTAATGATTTCACTCTGTTTATACGCCCTGCCCGCTATATATATTCCCTTAGCAACATATCTTCGGTTAAACCGCGAATGAGTGTAATACCATTCGTTTGAATGCGACAGGTAGTCAATAATACTTTTGATATGATTTTTATAAAATGAACTATCGCACATATTAATTTTTTCCAGTAATGCCACTATATCCAAATAGGATCGTTCAACAGTACACCACTCATCTTTTTTTGCATGTGCAATAATTTTGTTTTTCACTGAACGCTTATTTTCGTTATTTTCGGCAAAATAATGAACACCTGTTGGAAGATGCGAATTTTCATCCTTTAGTATTATCTTATCATCATCCACGGAAGAATGTGAAAGATAGTTTTTGTAATTAAATTCTTTATCATGTTCCTGACTATTATTATGAGCTATCGCATACCTATCATCATGAAACATTCCTTTTTGCTTTTCAATATCACCATGATGTTGAATAACCTTTAATTCATTTTGTTTTTGTAATAGCCACCGATATACATCTTCCCACACCGGATCATAGATAGCGGTTTCATCATAAAACTCCTGTGGAATAAATGGTAAACCCTGAGGAATAGTGAGCACAGGCACATCCCACTGATATTGCCCCTTATGGGAAAAGAAAGTTTTGCTATGATTGCTAATAAATGTATTTACCACCATATCCTGGGCAATATTCTGCAATACAATATCACCTGTCTTAGCCCTGTGGTCATGTTCCAGTATAACATGAAACATTTCATGAACAAGAAGGCCAATAAATTCATCCTGCGAAATAGTATTCAAAAACTCAGGATTATAATACAAAACCATTCTCTGTGATGCAACCAGTGATAACGTTGGGATTGATTGTGTGTGTACAAATTCAACGGCGTGATAAAAATATGAGGTGAATCTGCTCTGCTTCCAGATTTTACGAAGTGCACTATTAATAAATGAATTGTCCATTGCTATTACACATCAAGAAAAACCTGAACTTTTTCCATAATACTCTGTTTTTCTTCCGGGTTATCAATATAGTTTAATGCATCCGGTATTTGTGTAAACAGCCCGCAGTCTCTTACCAGGGAATACATAAATGACACTCGTGTGTCAGCACGTGTAAAAGATATAAATTTCAGAAAATGAGATAACTTTTTTAATAATTGTTCATCAGGGCTACCACTTCTTTTGACATTTTCAGTATACAGAATATGAATTGCGCCATTAACAGCCCACAATATATCCTCTGTGGGAATAGTATTATCTATAAGTTGCTGCAATTTTTTTTCATCACCTGCAAGAATATCATTGCTGCTTATGGCACGCGGAGATACATACTGTAAAATAAAATCTGTGCCGGCAACATCGCCAATTAACGATATAATAATTTTTTGAAGCACTTTATAATCATTATTAAGGAGATAGATCCTGAATTGCTCCTCAGTCTGGAAATTGTACGCCTTATACAGAGTATCTGAAACCTGATGCCATCCGCGTGGATTTGGATTAACGGCCGAACTATCCCATAGCCTGTCCGGGTATGTTGATATGTACTGGATAACCGCAGGATGAATACCTTCTTCAATTGCCCATTGCAGCCAGTTTGAAGCATCAGGGATTAGATTAAATATTGCCAATCTTCCATCAAGAGCTGAATCATCAAAATCAGTAATTACGGTATTATCTGAATCACCTAAATTACCCGCAAGGACAATTGCAGTTTTTGGTGGCAATATATGTTCGCCACACATACGCTCAGTTATAATCTGGAATAATGTCTGAATGACAGTTGGGTGTGCTCTGTTTGCTTCATCTAAAAACCATAAAATTCCATTATACCCTTCTGGCACAGTTTCGGGAGGAATAAATCGTGGCCTGAAATAAATCATTCTTTTAAGATTGTTATCGGGTACAGGATAGCCACCTAAGTCCACATTTTCCTTGAATGCTAAACGTGTATCTATGTAATAATAATTATGCTTTTTTGCAACCTGCTCTACAATTGCTGATTTTCCTACACCAGGATACCCAACTATTTTAATTGCATAATTTATTGCACCTTCAGTTTGCAGGTATCTGTCCAGAATCTCAATTAATTCGATAGTTGATACTTCTACTGGCCGTTTCATGATAATTAATTCTATCGTAAACACTATATTTATTCAATAATTTATTTATATAGCCTCACCTATTGTCACATAAACACCGGTAAAGTTTTTGCTAAATCCTATATCAAGGCGTGCATTAAGAGTCTGATCTTTCTTTAACTTAAATCGCAAACCGCCACCCCATGTGTAGATAATATGTTCTTTATTAAATTCACGTATTGTCTGGGCAACCTCACCCGCACCAGCAAAACCACACCCAATAAACCTCCAGAATAAAGGAAATCTATATTCTGCATGAACAACGATTACATTACGGTCCCTGTATCTTCCTTCATACAAACCGCGCATAAGCTTTGCTCCTCCCATTTGTGACAATAAATAAAAAGGGGCCTGACCATGTATATAACCAGAAATAAACTGCACCGCCAGAACATGAGAAAACCAGAAAGGTTCAAAGAAACGATAATCAAAGGTTACATTAATATAATCAAAATCACTTTTAATATATTTTGAATACTGTGTAATGGTAAAATTGGCATATGAACCATCACGTGTAAACAGAATGTCGTCACGATTGTCATAATTTATGGTAAAGCCAAGACCGGAAACAAGTCCTTTATCTGCTCCAGGTAACAAATTTGAATCAATGAGTCCGCCATCTTGAGCCTGTGTTGTTTTTCTTACATCAATGTGATACAACAAACCAATATAGAATCCAGGAATAAATGCACGTTCAATAATATTTTTAAAGGAAAATATTCTGGAGGTATATTCTTCCCTGTCATTTTCTGTAGTATCCTGGCCAATCCCATAAAATTTATCAGGATAATTCATATACTGGAATTCATTTTTGATATGATATTTGTCTCTAAAAAAATAGAACTCAGGAAAAACTTGAAATATGAACTGATCATTTTGTGTATGGGTAAATGTTATTGCTAATGTTGTTGGACGCAACTTTATTGGCGGTATGCTCATTATTATATCCTGAAAGTATGTCAGAAAAACAACACCATAGGCAAACTGTGTTTCAGGTTTATAATAAAGATGTGGTATTATCAGCCAGTCATTCTGGCTTATGACAACTATATCCTGTAATGGTTCACCTGTTACAGTATCTTTTTTGTCAGTTTTTGCAAAAACTTCAGATGAAAAAAAAACAAATGATAAAAACAGCATTAGATATAAACTGATTTTCGTAGATTTTCTAAAGATAGATTTATTCATAATTACTATTATAGACATAAACATGAATCTATTCCTAAAAAATAGAACGTATGGTATTCATAACAGTTACTTTTATTTTATCTTAATCCAGTAATATATTAATCCTGTAGAAGTTAAGATTATTCCTAACAGTGAAGGCATAAATGCAGTAATCAATGTAACTATCAAATATATTACATAAAATAAAACTACCAGAATTACAGTCACGGGATATCCCCACGTCTTAAATGGCCTTACAGCCTCAGGGTATTTTCTACGTAAAACAATTACGCTTGTTAGAGTCAATATATTAAAAATAGTTCCTGTTGCTGAAAAATAATCAATAACTGCTTCATAAGAATTTTTGTATATTGATGCAAAAAGTACAAGTACACACGCCCATACACCCTGCATAATCATTGCATTATTAGGGGTTTTATATGTAGTATGGACATGTGCACACCATGAAAAAAACAAATTATCCTGTGCCATGGCTTGCCATGTACGCGCCTTTACCATAACCTGCGTGCCAACATTGCCAAATGTATTTATCATTACTGCATAAGCAACAAGTAATGCCCCCGTAGCACCCAGTGCAGTCTGTAATGCATCAACTGCTATCCATTTTGAAATTGCAAATTTATCTACCGGTACCTGAAACAGATACGCTGCATTGGCACTCAAATAGAGAATCAAAACACACGCAATGCCAATCAGTAAAGACATTGGCAAATTTTTTCTGGGATTCTTGACCTCTTCGGCAACATACGTTGCCCCTTCCCAACCACTGAATGCAAAAAATGCATACCGTAAGGCAGCTCCAATTCCCAGAACATGTGTCAATGTAAAATGCTCTGGTAAAAGCGGTGTATAGAAATTACTAACATTACCATTTTTTGTAAAACACGCTGTTATAATATAACCAAGCGCAATGATTTTTGATGAACTGATAATAATTTGTACAATCCCACTGAGTCTAACACCAAAACAATTAATAAAGGTATGAAACACTATTATAAGTAAAGCAATGATAACAACCATAGCATGTGATAGATATATCCCTGAAGAAATTTCAAGGGAAGCCTGAGTATATTCGGCAAAGACAAGTGCAACAGCAGCAATAGCTCCTGTTTCAGATACAAAGAACATTGCCCACCCACGTAAAAATGCAATCAAAGGACCATATGCTTCTTTTAAATAGATATAAGGCCCGCCAGACCGTGGCATCATTGCTACCAGTTCAGCATAGCAAACTGCAGCAAAAATTGTAATAACTGCACCAATAATCCATACGCTTCCAAAAAGCATAGTTGATCCCACAAGCGCCATTATGGGTCCGGGTGTTCTGAAGATTCCCGATCCAATTATGCGACTTATTACAATAGAAACAGCTGAAGGTAACCCCAATCCACGGGTAAGGTTTGTATCTTCAGTAAAATTCTTATTTTGGTTGATATGCATGATGGTTATTGCGCAGGATGGTAGGTATAGTTATGCTTTATGTATATATCTTCAACTTTAAAATCATTAGAACGCAATAGATCAAATAACTCCCTTGCTTGCTTAAGGCTAGATAATCCTATTACCACTCCGCAATGCCTGGTTATTGAATTGGGAACAGGTAATAAAGCATATGATAATTCAGGATGATTGTTCTGTAACCAGTAATGGGCACGCATTCCTTCGGCAACCGACACGAATGTGATTAAGCATTGGGTTGTATCTTTTCTGAAAAGAGAAACAAAAATTTTGCGAATATGCAATCGTACACCTAATAGATAAAAAGCAATTAAATCACATAATGATTGTGGTTTATATCCTTTTCCTTTAATTATTTCAAATCGGGCAGTTAAATGATCAACTACTACGGTATTCATGATATTACCCGATTCAACACACCATTGCTCTATCTCTTTTTTCATGGAGGGGTCATCTGAAATAATCTCTACAGATGAGCCATCACTGACAGTCTTCATCGTTTTAGCAATTAATGCAACAGATATAGGACAACTATAGCCACGAGTATCTATAACTGTTTTTTCACTTTGATCTTTAGCCATAAAACTATGACCTGCTAGAGTATACCTTAATCATGATATGCATACTGCAACATGCTTCTGTATTTATTATACGTATAGTACCTGAACTTTAATATATAATAGCGGTTGGTAATCAGTTTTGAATTTTTAAAATCATACGGCGAATAAAGTATTGGATTTGCCAGAATTGCTAACAATCGTGATTTTTCATCAGTGCTTAGTTGATATATATTTCTTCCAAAATAGTAATATGATGCATTTTTAATGCCAAAAACTCCTTTGCCTAACTCACAATAGTTAAGATATAATTCAAGTATTCTATCCTTATCCAGAATCATTTCCATTTCCAGTGCTATCAACAGTTCAACATATTTCCTTATAATGGATTTAGCTGGTAGCAAAAACAGAGTGCGCGATAGTTGCTGGGTTATAGTGCTTGCGCCATACATTCTGTAACCAACTTTATAATTAATAACTATCGCCCGTTTGATAGCTTCAATATCAATACCATTATGTTTATAAAACTTGTAATCCTCAATTGAGACAACCATCTTCTTGATGTCATCAGGAATTTTCTGAAATGGGATAAATTTTACCGGTTTAACCTTGTAACCATCAACATACAACCGGTATGCCATTAACGGTGTTGTATATGGGTTATGATGAGAATAATACGATAGTAAAGCCCCCATAGCCAGAACAAAGGCAATATGAAAAACTATCGCCACTTTAATAATTTTTTTTGTAAAAGCCCATTTATAGTTCAGAGATTCCAGATAGTAATCAGTACCATTACTCCAGCGTTTTAAACGCCCATACATCATTTTTAAATCCTGTTCCATCAAAACCACCTATTAAAATAATTCTGTCCTTAAATACAGTACAACTGTGTGAAACACGCTCACCCATCGGCGTAAAACTGTTAAAAAGTTCCCAATCCTTTCCATTGTCTGACCTGTAAACAGTACCCCCTTTTCTGAATCCACCTATAACCCACAACGATTTTTTATATACCACTGCTCCATGCCCACCGCCAGCAAAAAAATGCATATTGCTTGCAACTTTTTTCCAGTGAATTCCATCATATGAATTCCACACATCGCTGAAGCTTGTAAAATTATTATTTCCGTCAACACGAATACCACCAATAACCCATAATTTATTGTTGAATGCAGTCAAAACATGTCCTCCACGTGAACCAAAGGGCAAATTACCTGCAATTTTATGCCAGTTAATACCATCGTCTGATTTAAAAGCTTCTGCACCACAGGCAATACCCCCAACCAGCAAAATAGTATTGTTAAATACTGTACATGCATGTCCACCACGGGGCATAAATTCAGCGGTTTCTTTTACACACTGCCAGCTAATACCATCTTCTGTTGCCCATATATCATTCAGGTCAATAATATTTCGTGCCGCATCAAACGTAAGCCCGCCAACTATATACAATTTATCATTATATACAAATGCAGTATGTCCTGCTCTTGGTTTAAAAGGCATTGGCCCGGCACTATACCAGTGTAAACCCTCTTTTGAATACCATACATCATTATACGGATTATTGCCGTCCCAGCCACCTATAAGCCATAATTTACCTTTGAAGACAGTACAGGTATGACCGGCTCTACCGGAAAATGGCGCATGCAATAGATATCGAGTAAAGCTTGATTCTTTTTCATTAAAACCAATTAGCAGTGAAGTAGCAAACACAATCAGCCCTGTAATTAACAGTACTGTTACACCATATTTATATAAAATTTTGAAATTCATACTTATTCTCTGAGATTACCTGACAATATTATTCAATTTTCTATTACAGTCTTTTTTATCGCTATATTATATTTTTTCAATTTATTATGCATTGTTTTGCGTGATACATTAATGGCCTTTGCTGTTAAGGAAATATTATAATCAAAATGTTTCAACATTTTTTCAATATATTCTCTTTCCATTTCGTCAAGTGTTTTAACCCTATCAACGTGACTTTCGCTATCCTGCACTTTTTTGCTATTTACAAAAGCCTCAGGAATTGTATGGTTTATGTGTTCGTTTTCAACATTCACGGTTTTTTCTTTTGGTTTATTATATTCTTCAAATTCTAACACACTTTTAACAATATCAAGCTTAACAACATGTTCCGTTGAAAGCAACACAAGCCTTTTAATAACATTTTCCAGTTGCCGCACATTGCCAGGCCAGTGATAATCTGTCAAATATAATCGTGATTGCAAATCAAGTGAAATATCCCGACCATATTCAGTTGTAAATTTATTCAGGAAGTAATCGATAAAAAGTGGTATATCTTCCTTTCGCTCTTTCAACGGCGGCAAATAAATTGGCACCACATTTAAACGGTAATATAAATCTTCCCTGAATGTACCCTGCTTAACCATCTCGCGTATGTCACGATTACTTGCAGCAACAATTCGTGTATCCACTTTAATAATTTCGTTGCCGCCAATACGCTCAAATTCTTTTTCCTGCAATACTCGTAATAATTTTGCCTGCATATCAAATGAAAGGTTGCTTATCTCATCCAGAAAAAGAGTCCCTTTGCTGGCAACTTCAAACTTACCAATTTTTCGGGCGATAGCTCCTGTGAATGCTCCCTTTTCATGGCCAAAAAGCTCACTACCTATCAAATCCTGTGGTATTGTGCTGCAGTCAATTGATTTGAAAGGATATTGTTTGCGATTGCTATTATAATGAATTGCTTTTGCAATTATCTCTTTACCAGTTCCACTTTCACCAATAATTAAAATGGTACTATCGGTATCAATAACCCGTTCCAACGTTGCAAAGATACGCTGCATTTTTGGCGACTTGCCAATAATATTTCTAAACCTGAAGCTTTCTCCAACTTTTTCGCGAAGCTCATTGACTTCGTTTTCCAGATCAAGCTTTTCAACTATATTTTTGAGTATTACCAGAAGTTTATCGGTATCAAATGGTTTTACCAGATAATCATAGGCTCCTAATTTCATGGACGTAATTGCCAGCTGCACATCGTTTGAAGCGGTGATTACCACTACTACAATATCCAATTTTAAATCACGTATTGTCTGTAACACCTCGATGCCGTTTTTACCAGGCATCTGCAGATCAAGGATTAATATATCATATTTATTTTTTGTTATTTCCTCAATTATGGTATCACCACGATCAATGGTACTGACATAAAATGAGCCTTCGAGCAGGTCTTTTAACAGGTCTCGAATACCTTTTTCATCATCAGCAATAAGCACTCGGTAATATTTTTCAAGAATGGTGTTCATGGTCACAGCATTAATTATTTATGAAGAATAGTTACATTGGAATCTCAAGAGTAAATCCATTACGCTCTTTTAAAAATGTAAATTGCCATCCACTGCGCTGTGCAATGCAATACACTTTAAAAAGCTCCGTCCCCTTACTGAAAAACTGCTTACACTGAAATGGATAATAAAAAATATCTTCAGGGATACTATCAAACACAACACCTGAAAAACTGATATTGACAATACAGTGCATATCTTTTAAGGCATTAATATGTAACGATGCACCAGAAAAATATTTCCAGTTAAAACCATTAATGATGCTGCTCAGGCATTGTTGAAATCTATTGACATACAGTGATATCCTGAATTGGGCATTGCGCTCAATTGTAATATACTCACTATATGGAGATTCTTCAACCACCGTATACAAAACTTCAGGAAACGTGCACTCTGCACGATCATCATCTATCACAGTAAATGCATCATACAACTGTGTAAAAATAGTATCAATGCGTTCAGATTGCTCAATAATCATATGCTGTGACTTAACAATTAAGGCAGGTTCATTTTTTTGCGATAGTAACTGGGCATATCCCTTCACTGTGGTTAAAGGGTTGCGCACTTCATGAGCAATATTTCGTATTACTCGTTCAATGATATCAACTTCGTGCATGTGTGATTTAATCTAATTCAATCTGCTTAGCATCCGCCCATAGACGCTCTAACTGATAAAATTCACGTGTTTCCTTTGTAAATATATGAATAATAATATCATTATAATCCAGAACAATCCATGGTGAATTGGTTGTGGTTCTTGAACGCTCTTTAATGCCCTTTTCAAGAAAATATTTATGAACTTCACGTGCCAGTGCCTTGCAATGTAATATAGAATTACCGGTACATATTAAAAAATAATCTAAATAGGAATTCACATCCCTTAAATCCAGAAAGACGATATCAATTGCTTTTGTATCATCAAGTACCTTTTTGCATCCTTTCATCAGGGATAAAACTTCGGGATCTACCGTAATTTTTGATTTTGTTCTTTTACTTTTACCTGTCACTGTGAATAATCCTTTCCTACAATTACTAAGACATCTGCTAACTGCGATGAGTCAACTATATGATACATGGTATCAATTCCAAGAATTGAAGATACTTTCAATGCTGAGTTTAAATTCCCTTTTTGATTTATTATCACAGTTTTATCAGTTACCTCATATGGTGATGTGCCAAACTCAACCACTGTAAGCCCTTCACGCGTCAATACATTGCGCATCTTTCGAGCAAGCCCGGGAATATCTGAGCCATTTAATATTCTGACCTTGATTGATTCTGAATCTTTAATATCAAGAACCAGTGGGCGTAAAAACTTTTGTTCATATAATTTTCTGGTAATATCATCCACCGTATAATTATTGTCCTTGTCCATCTTGCCTGGCATAATTGTTGTATATACAGTCCTGGCATCATACACAACATCAATCAGGGATATTATTTCCTGTAATAATAAATTGGTATTTATTGAACTTACCATTTCACTGATATATTCTTTTTTTGCATATTTTTTGTACACATCTTTATTTGTAAAAAGGGTAAGGGCAACATCCATTATTCTATCATATTTTAGATATATTGAATTTTGTTCAACTTTATTAATATACCATAAGGCCTTACGGCCATCACAGTAATTAATGCCAGTTGTATATCCCAAATCCATTTTCACCTGGTCAAGTATATATAAATTTATTCCTTCAATTAAATCAATAATTTTTATGGCATCTGAAGCATACAATTCAATGTAAAATGGGATTGTAATATGAAGGTCATCTTCAAGTGAGTCTATTATATCACTGTAATCAGAAAACGAAAGTGACTCAAGCCTTTTTGCTTTTCCGGTTCTTTTGTTAAGAGTCACCAGATAATTTGGCGGAACAAATGTAACACCTATACTTTTTTTTTCAGGATTAAAATGGAGAATTGCATAGAACGAATGCCGCCTTTCATTATATTCATTGCTTGCAGTCACAAGAATATTAATCAATTCTTTATTGGCAGCCAGTGTTTCTATGGCATTACGTGTAAATCTGCGATACACATAAAATATACCCATTACTACTATGCAGATCAATGTTATAGAAACAATTAAACGTATTTTATCTTTCACTTTTATATAACCCATGCTTATAGATATATTGTTCTACCCTGCCTGGTAATAAATACTTGATAGATTTGCCATTTCTTACCCTGTCCCGTATAATAGAAGAACTAACCTCAATGACAGGATTTTTTGCACAGTGAATGCGTGACATATATTTGTTAAAACGTTTATGCAGTACATCCCCGGGACGTTTCATTATGATGAAATCAATGGTCATAAGCAGACGCTTCCATTCCTTCCATGTGTTTATTTCATTGAATGCATCATAGCCAATAATAAAAAACAATTCCCAGTCAGGGTTTTTCTGCAATATTTCTTCAACGGTATAAATAGTATAGGATGGCTTTTCTCTGTCAATCTCAAGCCGTGAAACTTTAAAATAATCAACACCTTCAATGGCCAATCTAATCATCTGATAACGATGTTCTGCTGACACATTATCTTCTAATTCCTTATGAACTGGATACTTTGTTGGAATGAATACAATAAAATCTAAATTGAATTCTTCGCGTATAAACTGAGCATTAATGAGATGTCCTATATGAACAGGATTAAACGTACCACCAAATATTCCAACCTTCAAATGAGCCTCACCTTCTAAACGTATTTGATTCATCTTTATGAATGCAGTGTAGCAGTCAAGAAATTTTATTAATCAGTATGAATCCACTGGGCATCAACCTTGTGTTTTTGCGCAAAACTATCTAATTTTTCGGGATAATGGTGTTTTACTATTTTTACCATTTGTTTTTTTAAGGTTTTGTCAGATAGCTCATATACTTCATCAAAAAATTGCAAAAATTCTTTGCCTCCATATAAAGCTAAAATATTCAAAATGACTCTTTTGGATGCAATATTTTCTTCCTGTTTGTAGCGTTCAAATAAAAAAGGGTGATCTATTATATGTAATTCATATAATGCACAATACCCTGTTAATCTTTCTATGGGATTGTTGCTGTATAGTTTATTGTTGATAGCAGAGTACGTATACAATGGCTGTGTTATAAAGAATGATATTGCAGTACTCCCTGATACCGTTTTAGCAACAAGCAATTTCCCTAAAATAAAACCTGCAGCCATACTTGTACATAATATGAACGCAATCCTTATGAACTTCTGCTTGCTTATCATTTTTTAAAAGCCCTTGATAGAATCATGAATAAATGAGCTACAGCTACTATCTGCCTATACGCTATAAATAATGAATTATCTTGTCAATAATGATTAATATTGTTTACATTTAAATAGAAAAGGTAAACCTGAATTGCAATCCCTTTTTCTTTTCAGTATTAAATGTTATTATAGCTTCATAGTTACCTTTGTTCTTCAACGAAACATCAGATCCATAGTGATTTTTCATGTGAAAAAGCGTATACGTTTTGCTGATATTTTTGCTTTTAATATCTACTGTAGCACTTTTAATAGTTCCTGCATCTTTACCTTCTACAAAAACAGACATATGATGGGTAATATCCGGATCAAGTTTGCTGGCATCAAATTTCATCCCACTTTCTTTTATCATCTGTTCCATGGCGGTTTTCACATCATTCAAATACACTTCTATAGATAATCCATCCTTTTGTGCTTGAAATACCATTGTACCCATAGCTTTATGAGTTGATTTCCCACCTTCATGCCCCTGATGCATGTGTTGGGACTGACCAAAAGATACATACATCATTAACAACATAACTGTTAAACAAACTATTGATTTTTTCATATAATCCTCCTATAAATTTATTAATGTAAATTAAGTTCACGCCTTTTCCAGAGATAATATATTGCAGGATATACAAGCAACTCCATAATAAAGGAAGTGGTTAATCCTCCAACCATAGGAGCAGCAATTCGTTTCATCATATCAGCACCTGTTCCCGTAGACCACATAATAGGTAATAGTCCTATCATGGTAGTCATCACTGTCATCATTTTAGGACGTATTCTTTGCACTGCACCATGCATTATTGCATTTTTCAAGTTATCAATCGTTTTCAATCTATTATATTTTCTGGCTTCTTCATATGAAAGATCTAAGAATAACAGCATGAATACTCCAGTTTCTGCATCAAGCCCCATCAACGCAATCATGCCAACCCATGTAGCAATTGAGATATTATATCCCAGGATATACATCAACAGTATGGCACCAATTAATGAAAATGGAACGGCCAGCAAAACTATTATTGTCTTAATAATGTTGCCAGTATTAATAAATAAAATTAATACTATTAAAATAATTGTAACAGGCAAAATAATCATTAAACGTTGTTTTACCCGCAATATATTTTCATATTGACCACTGAAGGTGACAGTATAACCTGGAGGTATTTGTAAGGATTTATAGACAACTTCTTTTGCATTATTTACATATGTTCCAATATCTACAGTATCATAAATATCAACAAATACATATCCAGCCGTCATCCCATTTTCATTCCTGATCATCGATGGTCCGTAGGATAATGTAATATTTGCCACTTCCTGCAACGGAACATGGAATTTATTTTTTGTAGGGATTAACACCCTTTTCAATTCGTCCATGTTATTTCTGAAATCTCTTTGATATCGAACATTAATTGAATATCGCTCTCTAGAATTTTCAACAGTAGTAATAACTGTTTGCCCTCCAATAGCCGTTGCTACAACAGTCTGCAAATCTTCAACAGTTAAACCATATCGAGCTAATGCAACTCTATCTGGAATAATATTGATATAATATCCTCCTCCCACACGTTCAGCATATACACTGCGAGTTCCCTCCAAATCTTTTATGAGCCCTTCAATGTGCATACCAATTTTTTCAATTTCTTTAATATCCCCACCCAGAATTTTAATACCAATAGGCGTACGTATACCGGTTGTTAACATATCAATACGTCCTTTTATTGGCATCGTCCATGCATTGGTAACTCCAGGAACCTTTAAAGTACCATCCATCATTGCAATGAGTTCAGAATAGGATATATGATCAGGCCATACATGACGTAATAATTTTTGTAGTGGTTCTGGAGCCCACAGGGAATACCATTGTTCTTTTTTTCGCCACTGTTCTTTTGGTTTAAGTACTACAGTAGTTTCAATCATAGATAAAGGAGCCGGATCAGTGGAAGTTTCTGCTCTGCCTGCTTTACCAAATACTGATTCAACCTCAGGGAAGCTTTTTAACACTTCATCCTGATACAATAAAAGTTTTCTAGCTTCAGTAAGTGAAATTCCAGGTAATGTTGTGGGCATATAAAGAATCGTTCCCTCATTTAAAGGTGGCATAAATTCTGAACCAAGCGAAAAAAAGACTGGTATTGTGATAATAAAAATAAATAATGAACCAATTATTACTTGTTTTGGATACTTCAATACAAATCTACACGCAGGTTCATAAATCTTAAAAAGTGATTTGCTTACTGGGTGTTTTTCTTCAGTATAGTATTTTCCAACAAACAACGTTGTAAGAATTTTTGATATTTTTTTCGATTTTAACTTATATGGCTCTAATCGTGTAAATAGCATTCGTACTGCTGGATCAAGTGTTATAGCTAATATGGCTGCCAGTGCCATGGTTAACGTTTTGGTCCATGCAAGTGGCGTAAAAAGCCTTCCTTCCTGATCAACAAGGGTAAAAATAGGTAAAAATGCTGTTGTAATTACCAGTAATGAAAAAAACACTGACGGTCCTACTTCCATAAGTGCTTCTAAACGTACTGCATGATAATCTCCTTTTCTTCCATTTGCTATCCAGTGTTCAATTTTTTTATATGCATTCTCAACTTCTACAATTGCTCCATCAACCAGAACACCAATAGAAATCGCAATACCAGTTAAACTCATAATATTGGAAGTGATTTTCATAAAATACATTGGTATAAAAGCAAGAATAACTGATATTGGAATTGTTATGATTGGAACAAGGGCTGATGGAATATGCCACAAAAATAT
>Ga0209409_1000592_pt1 | contig 36669 bp, 37 predicted proteins | sample AD_JPNMR1_MetaG_FD_184424 | JGI IMG/M metagenome (GOLD analysis project Ga0209409, IMG submission 184424) | Active sludge microbial communities of municipal wastewater-treating anaerobic digesters from Japan - AD_JPNMR1_MetaG (SPAdes) (version 2) | ecosystem: Engineered > Bioreactor > Anaerobic...
ATTGCTTTTGCATTCATTGAGTCTTTGGTCATCTACGTTCTGGCTGTAGCGTTCTTGATGCTCTTTGTCAGACCTGGCGTTTAGTAAGAATAAAGAAGAGTAGTGTGATGGATTATGACCTTTAACTGGTTCTCATTAGCAGCGGCAGTTGTTAACTTACTGATTCTTTATTGGATACTCCAGCGATATCTATTTGGCCCACTGCTGAAGACCATAATGGACCAGCAAGAGCAGTGGCTGCAGAGAGAAAAAGAACTGCAGCAGAAAGAACTGGAGATTGCATCCAGAGAAGAACAGTTAGAACATGAACGGCAGGAACTGGAGTATGAGGTAAGGACTTACTACGAGCAAGCCATGAAAGAAATAGAGGCTTTTAAGGAAAATGAGCAAGCTGATGCCAGGAAAAAAGCGGAGACTGTTTATCAGCAAATTGTAAACGCAGCAAAAACCGAAGCTGACCACATTAAGAGAGAAGCGCTTCAGCACATCGACGATACCATAAAAGAGGTCGTGGCAAGTGTTTACAATGCATTTTTCCGGGGATTAAGCAACCAAGGTGAGTTTGTCACCCTGCTGCTTGAAGGTCGTATGAATGACATAAAGCCTCTACTTGGTCAGGGGCGTTCTTATGTGTTTACCAGCTCTCATCCACTTGATGACGAGCAAAAGAGCAGAGTGCAGCATGTGCTCCAGGAAGCAGTCGGAGTTGGTGTGTCTTCTTTCGAGGTAAATGAAGGACTAATACTGGGCTTTCAGCTTTCCTGGAAAGCTGAAATGATTGAGTACTCTCTGGCACAGCAAATCAGAGACTATGTGAAAATTGAGGAGGCAGAAGGCATTGGAAGTTAGGCGCGAGCTGCCTTTTAGAATTATTGTTCAGCCTCAAAGGCTAGAGAAAAAATTCTATGGCAGAGTAGTGGCTTACCGCGATGGCATAGCTACTGTGGAGGGTTTGGGTAACATCGGTTACTACGAAAACGTACAGTTTGAAGAAGGTGCCAAAGGCATCGTTATGGACGTGGATACCCAGCTTTCCTATGTGGTTACCACCAGTGGTGAAGTCCACATAGGTGAAATGTGCTTGGCTACCGGTGAGGTACCTGCCGTACCTGTGGGTTACGATGTCTTGGGTAAGGTACTTGATCCGTTGGGGAATGTGTTGGAGGGTGGTACTTTTACAGCTTCTCAGATTTACCCCGTAGAACGTCCTGCGAAGCCTTTGTATGAGAGGTCTCGAGTCAACGAACCAGTGGAAACAGGCATTGCAGCCATTGACATGCTGATTCCCGTGGGACACGGGCAAAGGGAGCTGATTTTGGGAGACAGGCAAGTGGGTAAAACCACATTAGCCACTGATATTCTCATAAACCAAAAGGGCAAGGACGTTATAGGGGTTTACGTAAGCATTGGGCAGAAGGTTTCTGATACTGCTGCTGTCATAAACAACTTCAAAATAAATGACGTCATGGATCAAGTAGTCATGGTGGTTGCAGCAGCCAGCGATCCAGCCATTGTTAGGTTCTTAGCACCTTATGCGGGAGTTTCCATGGCTGAGTATTTCATGGAACAGGGCAGAAAAGTCATCATCATTTTTGATGACCTTTCTAAGCATGCTGTGAGTTACCGAGAGCTCACATTATTGCTAAGGCGTCCACCCGGTAGAGAGGCATATCCTGGTGACATTTTCTATGCGCATTCGCGGCTCTTGGAAAGAGCCGCAAAATTAACCAATGGCGGTTCCATAACGGCTTTTCCCATCTGTGAAACACAGCTTGGCGATTTTTCCGCGTACATTCCCACAAACCTAATTTCCATAACTGATGGTCAGCTTTTCCTTGATAGTGGGCTTTTCAATGCTGGTCGGCGGCCTGCCATAAACATTGGTCTGTCTGTGTCCCGTGTAGGTGGTGCGGCGCAGTATCCAGCCATAAGAAAGCTTTCGTCGGGGTTGAGATCTACGCTGGCACGTTACGAGGAGCTGTCGGAGTTCACGAAATTTGGTGGCAGGTTGGATGATGCTTCCCAGAAGATCTTAAGCCGAGGCGAAAGGACTATAAGGCTTCTAGTGCAGGCTGCTCATGAACTTTACGATTCATTGGAGCAAGCTGCACTCTTGGTGCTTCTGAACAATGGCTACTTCGATGCAGTGGACGTAGCTGATGTCAAGGAAGTTTGGAATAGCGTACGTGAGTACCTCAGAACGGGGGTACCTCAGCTGAAGGGCGTGGACCTTCATGAACCACTTGACGATGAGACCACCAGACTCATACTCATGTCCGGCGAGAGGGCGATGAAAATTGGCAAGTTTAATGGAGCTTAGGAGGCGCCTCAATACCATTCAGGGGCTTAGTCGCATTTCTCGAGGTCTGCGCATTATTAACAGTTACTACATGGCTGCTGTCCGGCGGGATTTCGAGCAAATGGAGGCGTATGAGGAGGCCCTTCGAGACAGTGTGGGTGCTGTTTTGGGGCTACTTCCTCCTGAGGTAATTCAGTCATCTCGGTTCATAAATGCTCCTTCGTTGGCTCCACGCGTAGTCCTGGCATTTTTCAGTGATGGTGGCCTTTGTGGTAATTATAACGAGCTTGTCACCGAGGGCTTGGCCAACTTAAAGCTTACGCAGAATGACAAGGTTTACGGGATTGGAACATTGGCTCCTGATAAGCTTTCTGACCTGGGAATAAAACCCGTGGACTACATTGGTGGACTTTATCAGTCAAAAAATACACCGCTTTTAGTGGATTTCTTTTTGGGCATAACCGAGGAACTTTTCTCAGAACTTTGGCTGGTGTTTGTGCGGTCGGTGCCTGGCAGAGAAGGGCAGTGTGTCACTCAAAAGGCAAGCCCTATTACCTTGGATGTGCAAGCGCGTCAGGGAGAACTGCTGGGCGAACCGGGAGAAATCATCGATCAAGTATTGAGTTCTTATCTTACTGCGACCATGTTGCGGGCTTTCTACACAGCTGCCTTTAGTGAATTCTACATGCGTTGGTCCGCCATGACTCATGCCGAGGATAAGGCAAAGGAATTGGCTGACTCGGTGAAACTAAAAATTTCCCAAACCAGGCAGGAACGTGTAACCAGGGAACTACAGGATATAGTGGGTGGTATGAATTATGGAGGGTAAAGTAATAGGTATTCACGGTCCAGTCTTGGACATTGGATTCACTCACTACACACCATTTGAGCGTGAGCTTATAAAGGTACGAGACATACTAGTGGAGTGTAGAGCGCTACTGGGTGAAGGAAAGGTGAGGACAGTTGCACTGGGTCCCACTGAAGGCATTAGAAGAGGCGATAAAGCCAATGCATTGGGAAAACCAATGACCATAAAGGTTGGTGAGCAGCTCATCGGACGTGTGCTTTCAGGTATTGGTGTCCCCTTGGATCAGAAGGAAGAACCCGAGGGTGAAGAACGCAGCGTATTCAACGTTCCACCTCAGGTGACTGCAGTGCTTCCTGTGTCCACTGTTCTGGAAACTGGCATAAAAGCGTTGGATCTTCTTGCTCCGTTTCCTCGTGGCGGAAAGATTGGCTTATTTGGAGGAGCTGGCGTTGGCAAAACCGTTTTGGTCATGGAGCTCATACACAACGTTGCCATAAAGCACCGCGGTTATTCCGTATTTGCTGGTGTGGGTGAGCGTACCCGTGAAGGGCAAGAACTCTGGGAAGAAATGAGAGAAAGCGGTGTCATGGATCACCTAGTCATGATTTTTGGTCAGATGAACGAACCACCGGGCGTTAGAGCTATTACACCTTATGCTGCTGCCACTGTGGCTGAGTACCTCAGGAACCACTATGGTGGAGAGGTTCTTTTGTTCATGGACAACATATTCAGGTATGCTCAGGCTGGTATGGAAGTTTCCACTTTACTCGGTAGGATGCCTTCAGCCATGGGTTACCAGCCCACACTTTTCTCTGAAGTGGCACAAATTGAGGAACGCATAAACAGTCTGGCTGAGGGTGCCATTACTTCCGTACAAGCAGTATATGTGCCTGCTGATGACATCACTGACCCAGCACCAGCTACCATCTTTGGGCATTTGGATTCGTCGGTAGTCTTATCGCGTGCTTTGACGGAGGTTGGCATTTACCCAGCCGTTGATCCGCTTCAAAGCAGCTCAAAAATGCTTGATCCAGAAGTGGTTGGCTCCAACCACGTACAAGTGGCTGGACGTGTCAAAGAGTTTCTACAGCGTTATGAAGAACTAAAAGACATCATCGCACTACTTGGTATGGAAGAACTCAGCCCAGAAGATAGGGAAGTGGTGCTCAGGGCAAGGAAAATACAAATGTTCTTGAGTCAGCCCTTCTTCGTAGCTGAATCCTTCTCGGGTATGTCCGGTAAATACGTGCCTCTGGAAAGAACGGTGGAAGGTTTCAAAGCCATCATCGATGGTAAATTGGACCACGTGCCAGAAAGCGCTCTATACATGATTGGTGACATTAGCGAGGCCGGCGTTGATGTTTAGAGTAGACATCATAAGTTCGGATCAGATGCTCCTCTTTGAGGCAAAATCAGCCATATTACCGTTGGTGGATGGTTACATGGGTGTGTTACCGCGGCACAGTCCCTTTGTGGCAACGCTGGATGTGGGGCTGGTTACCATAAAAACGACGGAAGGTGAAGAAAAGAACTACGCAGTGGCAGGTGGGGTGGCTTCTTTTTCTTCTGGGTTCCTACGCATTATCACACCCGCAGTTTATGAGACTGACGATTTAAACACTTTTGTGGAACAGCTGGACCAGGAATACAAAAGAGCTCACGAAGCGAGCCAGCGTTACCGTTCTATTAAGCTCAATCCATAGCACTTAGTGCTGAGCAAGGACACAGGCACATAATCATGCATTTTGGTCTCTTACGATGCCCAAACCATGAGATAATATTTTTATGGCTTTTTTGAATCTCTTTGACCAACGTGGGCTTTGGGAACTCGCGAAAAAGATTCCATTAGAACCCGTTCTTGAGCAGAAGTCAATCTTTGACGCTTTGGGTCTGGTCTGTGCTGAGGACGTAGTAGCAACTGAGAATGTACCTCCAAAGGCTCGCTCAGAAGTAGATGGATATGCAGTGCGAAGCCGAGATGTGAAGGGAGCATCAGTGGAAAGGCCATCACTTCTTACGTGCGTGGGAAGCATTGCCGTGGACGAAGTTCCACAGTTTGAGCTTAACCCGGGTGAATGTGCTTACATTCCCACTGGTGGTATTTTACCCACAGGTGCGGACGCTGTTGTGATGATCGAATTTGTTGAGGAAAGTGGGAATTACGTAGAAGTTTTCAAGCCCGTAGCGCCACTGGAAAACGTGATTCCCCCTGGTGAAGACATGGCACTGGGTGATGTGGTAGTCAAGCGTGGGCAGCGTATAACCCCGCAGGTTATTGGGCTGCTGAGCTACCTTGGTAGGCTGCAAGTTCAAGCGTTCAAGCCTTTTAGAGTATTTGTGGCAGCTACCGGTAACGAGATTGTAGAACCCAACCAAGTATCTCGCTTGGGGCAGTACCGTGATGCTAACAGCTTTACGGTTTTAACCATGCTTAAGGAAAAAGGTTTCGATGCACAAAGAGGTGCCATTGTTCCAGATGAGCTATCAAGCATACGTGAAGTAATAAATAAAGCTGCTCAAAATTATGATGCAGTGGTGCTAACCGGTGGTAGTAGCGCGGGCATTCGGGATTTAGTAGTGCGTGCCGTGGAAGAAGAGGGTGGTACGGTGCTTGCACACGGCTTTACCATAAAGCCTGGGAAACCCACAATTATTGGCATTATAAAGGATAAACTATTTGTTGGACTACCTGGTCATCCCATGTCTTGTTTCGTTTCAGCAGGTTTGATTCTAATGCCGCTACTTAAGAAACTTCAAGGTGAGGATGTCAAGCCAACACTGCTGCTAAAAGCTCGATTACGAACCGCTGTGTTCTCCCGAATTGGTGTGGAAGAATGGATCCCGGTTAGGCTCAGGTATGAAGAGGAGTTATGGGCAGAGCCAGTGTTCACCAAGTCTGGCATGGTGAGCAGTATGGTGCGAAATGAAGGTTTTTTAAGGGTGCCTCCCGAGTGTGAAGGCTTGGAACCCGGGGAGGTTGTGGAGGTGCTGTTGTTGTGAGAAGAATATATTACGAGGTACGAGAGTTGGAGGAAGCAAAAACCATTCTACGTAACATGGCTCCTCCTGCTAAGATTGAGACGCTACCTACTCGTCAGACATTGGGGAGGTTCACGGCTGAAGAAATACTTGCGAACCGTAGCGTTCCACATTACATAGCAGCTGCTTACGATGGTTATGCGATTGATGCCTCGCTAACCCATGGAGCTTCTGAGGGCCATCCTCTGGAACTGACCCACTACAGAATGGTTAGCACTGGCGATGCGCTGGAATTTCACGAGACCTGTGTGATTCCCTTGGAGGATGTCATCGACTCAGGTGATAAGAAGCTCATTTTCAAAGCTTTTGCAGAAGGAACTAACGTGAGGCAAATTGGTGAAGACGTCATAAAAGGTGATTTAGTGGTTCCTGCTAAGCATTTGCTGGAGCCCATGGATATTGCGCTTTTATTGGCTGCTGGAGTCTACGAAGTTCCTGTTCTTAGGAAGCCCTTAGTTTTGCTCATACCCACCGGAGACGAGGTGCGACCGCCTGAACAAACACTTAAGGAAGGAGAAATAGCAGAAACCAATTCGGTGTTCATAACCAGTGAACTAAAGGATTATTTTGACTTCATCACCGTTCCACCAATTCCCAACAATGTGGATGCACTTAAGTCTGTGATCGAGTCCTATTACCATGATGTGGACATCATTGCAACCATTGCAGGGTCATCTTACGGGGAAAGGGATGTAACAACGAACCTACTCACGCAGCAGGGTTTGAATTCAGAATTAGGTGAGCGGCAGCAGCTTTATGTGCATGGTATTAACATAAAGCCTGGAAAGCCCACCATTCTGGCAAGATACCATGGCAAACCTTTTATTGGGTTCCCCGGTTTTCCAGTGTCTACTTGGGTAGTGGTTAAGTTTGTTCTGGCTACTTTGATTGAAAGTTATTATGGCTTTCTGCCTCAGTGTTGGCAGCAGGGCAAAGCTTTAACAGGCAGAAAGATACCTTCTGAGGGGGGAAGCATTGAGTTTGTCAGAGGCGTTGTGGGCACTGCTGCGCCGCAAAAAGGGACAGTTTTCATGCCACTTAACCGTGGAGCTGGCGTCATGTCCAGCGTGGTCAGAGCTAACGGGGTGCTGACCATTTCAGCAAATTCTGAAGGTTTTTCTGAGGAAAATCAGGTTGAACTCCTCATGCGTTATGCAGACTGGCCACTGCTGGTTGCCTCTGATGACATTGCACTTAAGTTCTTTCTTAGCGATTTAAGAAAAAGAGGTGTTTTCATAAATTACGTCTTTACTGGTTCTTCCACCGCACTGGAGCTTCTTAGAAAGAATTTGGCTGCAGCAGCAGGTGCCCACCTATTGTGTCCCGACGGTAGTTACAACGTTTGTATGGCTCCAGTTAACGCTATCAAAGTTCCCTTTGTTAAGCGTCAGCAAGGCTTCATGGTTCCCCCAGGTAATCCAAAAGGGATTAAGTCTGTAGAAGATTTGGCACGCCCTGATGTGGTTTTTGTAAATCGGGATAGAGGTTCTGGTACGCGTATTCTACTGGATTATCTGCTTGGGCTAAAGGGTTTGAAACCTGACACCATCAAAGGTTATGACCATGAAGAATTCTCTCACCTGCGTGTGGGCATGTGTGTGGCCAGTGGACTAGCTGACGTCGGCCTTGGCATTAAATTTGCTGCGGATGTGCTTGGACTGGATTTCATTCCCGTGACTGAGGAGGAATACGACTTGTTCTTTCTTCCTGACTACGCCACTCTGGCAGAGGCGGTTAGTGATCTCATCAATAGCGAAGCGTTCCGTCTGCGTCTGTCCAATATGGGTGGTTACCGTTCGATTGGATGAAAACAAACATGGAAAATAATAAACACTGCCGAAAACAAACCAAAAGGGCAGGAAGAATAAACAAAGGTGAAAGACAGTTTTGGTAGGGAAATAAATTACCTTAGGATTTCTGTGACTGACCGGTGCAACTTTGATTGCCTGTATTGTAGTCATCCAGTGGAGATGCTTCCCAGAGAAAAGGTGCTGCGGTTTGAGGATATCGTTGTTTTAGTACGGGCAGGCAAGGAACTGGGTATTAACAAGGTCAGGCTGACTGGTGGTGAACCACTGCTGCGCAGGGATATTGAGAAATTGGTTGCCATGCTGCATGACCTTGATGTAACGGTTCACATTACTACTAATGGTTTCATGCTTCCGCGTTTGGCTAAGCCCTTAAAAGAAGCAGGCTTGGATGGTCTAAATGTGAGTCTGGACTTTGTGGATGCGGAAAAATTCCGCCAAATTACTCGGGGTGGCAATTTGTCAGTGGTGGCAGAAGGAATTGATAAAGCACTTCAAGTTGGATTGCCTGTGAAATTGAACACTGTTTTCACTACCATGCATGAGACCGAGGATCTCAGAGGATTATTGGATTTTGCTAAGGAACGTCATGTGGCTATACGTTTCATTGAACTTATGCCGAAGAACCTTGCTTCTTTTTCTTCTCTTTTTAGGCCCATCGGTGATGCTAAGCACATGATTGAGAGTTTTACAGACCTAAAACCAGTTGGCGCTAATGGAGGGATTGGCGGACCAGCGGAGTATTTTCTGACCGATGAAGGTGTGGAAGTGGGATTCATTGGATTTTTCAGTCTGAACCAGTGTAAACAGTGCAACCGCATTCGTGTTACCAGTAGCGGAGTCGTTTATCCTTGTTTGCTAAGAAATGTTAAGATAGAAGCTTTTAAGAGCATTAAACAGGGCAAAGAAGCCGCCAAAGAGGCTTTGCTTAAAGCCATTGCAATGAAACCTGGGGCAGGAAATCCTGAGGAAGTTGGTCCGGATATGTCCGAAATTGGCGGTTAGAAAGGATGTTTGTAAAAAGCGCAGTAGTAATATGATGAAATAATGGACATGAAAACGAACATGACAAATCATACCTACGAGCGCATTACTGAAGAACTAAATCAGGCTCCTTGGTTCGGCCGTACACCGGATCTTACTCGCATGGATGCTTTGTTGGATGAGCTGGGGCTACCCCAGGCTAACACAAGGAACATCATTGTTACTGGTACCGATGGGAAGGGGAGTGTGTGTAGCTACCTGCATTCCATTTTGAGCAGGCGTTACCGCAAAGTCGGGCGTTTCATATCGCCGCACCTGGAAGAATGGACTGAACGTATAACGGTGAGCGGTAATGACATTTCCAGAGATGATTTCGCACGGCTCTACTTTAAGGTCATGGATGGAGCTAACAAGGCATACCGGGTTAGTGGTGAAATGCCTACGGTTTTCGAGCGACTACTTGCCATGGCTCTACTTTATTTTCAGGAGCAGGGCACTCAGTGGAACGTCATTGAGGTGGGTATTGAAGGACGTTACGATTCCACAAATCTGCTTCCTGCTAAAGCCGTAGTGGTAACGTCGGTGGGTCTGGACCATACTAGGTTGCTGGGTAGCACCCTGGAGGAGATCGCTCAAACTATTTCTGCCGGTTTTCGTCCTCATGCGATTGCTGTGATTGGTAACACTGACGTTGGTGCCATGGACATATTAGAAACAAATGCTAGGCAGAAAAAAGCTGTTGTCTACCGCTATGGCAGAGACTTTTGGTACGATGGTAAGTTCCGTAGTTTTTCGGGGAGTTTGGACTTTCAGATCGGACTTAAGGGTGTTCATCAGTGGTACAACGCTTCAGCTGCCATACAAACAGTCCTGGCACTCCGGGGTAGCGAGCTGACCGTTGACGTTTCAGACATCCAAGAAGGGCTTCGAGAAGCGTTTTGGCCTGGCAGGTTGGAAACTGTAAGAGAAAAGCCACTGATCATTTTGGATGGTGCTCACAATCCACATTCTGCGTATTCGTTAAGAGCCTCTTTGGACCTGCTCTATCCGGGTAAAAAATGGACTATCTTTTTCGGTGCCATGAAAGACAAAGATTGGAGAAAAGTACTAGAGCAGTTTTCGGATTTAGCTAATCACGTTTACGCGGTTAGGATGCCTTACGAAAGAGCGGAAAGCCCTGAAGCCATTGTGGAGTTCTTAAAAGAACAAGGAGTCTCATCCTCCGTGTGTGAAGAGGAGGATGTAATCAAATGTGAAGAAGACGCTTTAGTCTTCGGTTCGCTGTATTTGGTGGGTGATGTGAGGAGGTTAGCAAGAAATGCGGTTCACTCATTTTGAAAATGATCAGGCCATCATGGTCAACATTGGTGAGAAGGAGCTAACTCACCGTGTAACGAAGGCTGTCTTATTTGGTACACGTTTTAGTGTGCCCTTGGCGAGGAAAGCCATGGCTCTCACTCATGAGTTTGTTCCCATGGCTCATCCATTACCTATTGCACCTTTGAGCTCCTCTTTTACACGAAAAGCAGAGGTAATTGAGGTGCAGGTTAGCTGTGATTACAAAACAGGTCTAGAACTTGAAGCTATCATGGCTGCTGCAGGTTTCATGAAGGACGTACCTTATTTGGGATTTGCTGCCATTACGCACAAGGAAGGTGGGAAATCTGGCACCTTAGAAAGGCGTGCCCAGATTTACAAAGACGGTTTTCCTTTTGAAAAAGGGATGTGGTACCGTGTGGTGGGAAAAGGGTGGCTTAAAGCCACAGAACACGGTCTGGAGAAAGTGCCTGATTTTCAGTTAGAAATGGGGGATGTGATCTTATGCAGCTTACAGTAAGTGCCAAGGGGACTCTGGCTTTCCGTCCAGACAAATTTGATGTGGTGAGTAGTGAGAAACTTCCGAAAGGGCCATTCTTGGAAACTGCACGACTGGCAGCGTTCTTAGCTGCCAAGCGTGATAGTTTTTTCGGTAGCCGTGTGTTCATCACTCATATGGAGATCAAGCACCATTGGGGTCCCTCTGAGCTCACCTTTAACGTGCGTTTGGTTGCTGATGGAGATGATGAGAGGGAGATTGTCCGCCGAGCTTGGTTTTCAGCATTTGTTTGCTGCCTGAGCACCTATGACATGGTAAAGGCAGTGGATCCTGATGCTGTCATTGAAGATGTTGGGATTGTTGCCATAAATGATGAGGACTTGCCACAGGTGGATCTGAGTCATGCCGACTTAGGTACTACAAACGGCCGTAGTTACGGTTTTTCTCCCACTCTTGTTGTGGAAAATGGTCAGATCCGGTCAGCCTTTAATGCACCTTGGAGTAACAGCAAGGTGCAACTTAGGTGGCTTAGTGCTAGTAGCAGGTTCAAGGGAGGGTTTTAGAGATGGATGAAACAACTCAGCGGGTTACCTGCTGTGTGCTCATCTGTTCCGACCGGTGTTTTAGTGGTGAAAGGCAGGATAGAACAGGCCCCGCCCTTAAGGAAACGCTGCAGCGGTTAAATTACCAGGTCCTTGATCTTAAAGTGGTTCCAGATGACATTGGAGTCATTGCTGGCCAGTTGAGGAAATGGGTGGAAATGGGAGTGGATCTCATAGTAACTTCTGGTGGCACTGGTGTTGGCCCACGTGATGTTACCCCAGAGGCCACGTTACAAGTCATTGATAAAGAAGTACCTGGTATCTCCCAAGCGGCGCTGGTGCTGTCCCTTCAAAGAACGCCTCATGCTGTTCTATCTAGAGCTAAGGCAGGTGTATCTGGCAAGACTTTAATAGTAAACTTGCCTGGTTCTACAAAAGGCGCTCAAGAAATCATTGAACAGCTGGATCCTGCTCTAAAACACGCAGTTCCCATCATACATGGGCAGGTTATCGAGTAAGCGCTTGTTCCACCAATGCCGAAGCGCCCAGTAGCGCTGCCTCTTTCAAATTGCTGACCATGGTTGGTGTATCTTTCAGAGGTGGAAGTACACGCCTGCGGAATTCTGCCTCGTAAATCTCTTTCCAGAGTGGGTATGTCGTACTAATGCTAGCACCTAAAACAATGAGATCCGGATTCAAAATGTTTGCCAGTGATGCACAAGCTATGCCCAGGTAATACCCCAGCCTTTGATAAAGGTAAATGGCTTCTTTGTCTCCGGCGCGTGCTCTTTCGTGGATCTGCACACCTGTGAGCTTTTCTCCCGTACGCTCGCTGTACCATTTCTCCAGTGCCCAACCGCCTGCTAATGACTCCAGGCACCCTTGAGAACCGCAAGTACATGCAGGGCCTTCTGCTTCGATGACCATATGGCCTATCTCCAAGGAAGCTCCTTTCTTCGACCTGAGCAGTTCTCCCTCATACACAAAACCTCCGCCAATACCCGTTCCCAGTGTTATACCCAGCACGGATTCAGCGGTGCCGCCTAGTTCGTACTTCCACACGCCCAGAGCGAAAATGTTAGCGTCGTTTTCCACGAACACGGGCACGTTAAGTTCCTTTGCCAGCAGTGTTCCCAATGGAAAATTTTGCCACCCCAAATTTCCCCCAAATATGACTGTCCCAGTCTCGTAATCCACTTGACCAGCCACGCCAATGCCTACTCCGTCAATTTGTCTGTCTTTGGTATAGGATGCGATGAGGTTGACAATGCTTTCGCTGGGACTGTTGAGAAAACGATCCCGGGAAACAACTGTACCATCTTTGACAATGGCCATATCCACCTTTGTCCCGCCCACATCAACTGCCAAGATATCCATATGTAAAAACCTCCTCCTGTTTTGGTTACCTTTTATTGTTTTGCTGATTTGGTGACTTTACCTACGGCCAATTCTCCACCTGAGCTCTTCCTGCCACAGTGCTGCTTTCTCTCTATTATCGGCGACCTGTTCTGAGAAGTGTTCAACCACGGTTTTAGCAACAAGCTCATGTACCTCGGAGTCCATATGCGGGACCAAATGGCTCTTTTTAAGGGCGAGCTGGGAAAGAGCTTTTGCCACCTTGATGCCAACCGCGGTGCTGTACTGCTGCTGAGTGACTAACAGTCCCAGCATGAGGCCAGGAAAAATGAGGGAATTGTTTACCTGGTTTGGGTCGTCCGAACGTCCCGAACCATAAATGCTCACACCAGTGGCTACTGCTTCCTCACGAGAGACTTCGGGCACTGGGTTAGCCAGAGAAAGTACAACGTTGGGTCTTTTCATGTTTCTTAAATAATCCAGTGGAAAAACTCCAGGACCAGGGCGAGAAGCAGCTACCAAGAATGACGCTCCGCGGAGCGCTTCTTCCAGGTTCCGGTGACCAAACATGTTCGTTTTCACGAGCGTGTTTGCCATCCAATGCCGCTGAGCGTTTTCCTTGTTATAAACCAAGTCCTTGTCCACTACCACAACGTTGCCCACATTTCCAAGTAGTAGCTCATCTAAGAGCTGTAAGAACCCCATGTTTGCTGAACCGGCTCCCAGAAGTACGATTTTCTCACTTTCAAGTTTTAATCCAAGCATGGTAGCTGAGGACAGCACAGCAGCCAGTATGATAATCCCGGTTCCTTCCATGTCATCATGTATTATGGGTATTTGCAAAAAATCTCGTGCCTCAGTGAGCACATGAAAGGCATCTGGTTGTTTTATGTCTTCCAAATTTATGCCGCCCAGCGAAGGCTCAATGGCTTTTAAGAAGTCAAGAATGGCTTCTTCCGTATCTGCTCTTATGCAGAGTGGAATGGCGTCAATACCTGCGTAATACTTGTATAGGACTGCTTTTCCTTCCATAACTGGCAAACCGGCTTCTGGTCCAATGTTACCTAGTCCCAAAATGCGAGTGCCATTACTTATCACGCCGATGGTATTCCATCTGTTTGTCATGTCCCAAACCAGCGCTTTGTCGCCAGCAATGCTCTGGCATGGCTCCGCCACGCCGGGTGTGTAAAACACGTGTAGATTGTGTGCCAAAGGGATTTTCACTCTGAGCTCCCATTTGCCTCTGTAAAGCTTATGAAGAAACGACGGTGTTATTTCCACTTTCTCACCCCGCTAAATATGACCACCAACAGCAGCATGGCAAGTAAGCTTTTGCCGAAAGCCATGCCTGCTATCTGCAGTGGGTTTTCAAGCCCTGAAAGCACGGTTTGTAGTAAGAACGTACCGGCAAATACGGAGCCGAGCTGTCCTGCCACGTTTGCGCTAACCGCTGGAAGCAGCAAGAATGTACTTGGTTCTTCCCTTTGGGCGTAACGGTGTACAACACGAGCGGCCATGGGAAATGCGCTGTTCCCTGCTGCGCCCAATGCTGGATTAAAACTGCGATCCAGAAGATGCATCACCTTTGCCACTAAGATGCCTGCCACAATATTGATGATGAAAGCAAACAGTCCAATGCCCATAATTGCAAGGGTCTTGAGCTGGAAAAAGGATTCTGCTCTTATGGAGCCCCCTATGAGCATCCCCACAAAGATGGTCGCCACAGGAGCAAGCATTTCTTCAGCAGCTTCCTTTAGTGAAGGAGTCTTACCATTTTCCTTCAGGAAATACCCAAAAACCAAAAAGCCCAGCAGTGGTAAGGACATAGGAGCAATAAATCCCGCAGTTAATATGACAATGAAAGGAAACAACAGTTTGGCTGTTCTCGAGACGTCAGCTCTGGCAGTGGTCTGTGCTTTTATTTCGTTCTTTGTTACCAGTCCCTTTAGCAAAGGCGGTATGAGCAGTGGGACAATGGATACGTAGCTGTAAGCAGCCATGGAAATGGTACCTACTAGTTCTGGTTTCAACTTAGAAGCCACAAATATTGAGGTGGGGCCGTCTGCTGTTGCAATACTGGCTATGGATGCTGCACTGGGTATGTCAAATCCAAAAAGAATTGCCACGAAAAACGCGATAAAAATGCCCAGTTGCGAGAACAAACCCAAAACCATGTAACTAGGATTCGCTATTAAAGGACCAAAATCCATCATGGCTCCAACGCCAATAAAAATAACCAGTGGTAGGAGCTCTGTCCTTATGAGCGCATTGAACATTTGATCCATGAGGCCGTTCGGTTCTGCCAAAGGGCTGTTGGGTATGTTCACCACAAAGATGAAGAAACCAATTGGTATGAGCAGAAGGGGTTCCAGATCGAAGCGGTAAGAAAGGTAGACCAGCAGCAGCCCTAAAGCCATTAGCGCAACTTGCGACCATAACAGACTGTCCAAAACAAACACCTCCTGTGTTCTACAGCATGTATGTTAACATAGCAAAAGAGAGGTGAAAGCTTGAAATTTGTCATATTAGCTGCTGGAGAAGGAAAACGTTTAAAACCATTAACTAATGACAGACCCAAAGCCATGGTCGAAGTTTTGGGCAAGCCACTGGTTCAGTGGCAAATAGAAGCGCTTGACAGTGTAGGAGTACCGCGTGATAACGTGGTGGTTATCGGCGGTTTTGGCTATGACAAGTTGAAGGAGTTCCTCACAGGGAAAGTCCAAGTGCTTTATAACCCTTATTGGAGTGTGGCCAATAATGTGCTCACTGTTTACTACGCACTGGAACAGCTTGATGACGACATCGCCATAATAAACTCCGACGTCATAGCTGAGGAAGCCATTTACGCTTTGTTGCATGTGGACAATGAGCCTTACGCTGTATTGGACGGAGGAGTCAATGCTGCTGAAGAAGAGATGAAGGTTAAATTGGAAAATGGTAAAATTGTGCTCTTTTCGAAGTTAATTGACCCTTCTGAATCTTCTGGCGAATACATCGGCCTGTCCTACGTGCCCAGGCGACTCAGGGGGAAGATGCTATCCATAATCGAAGGTATGTGGAATCGTGGTGAACTGGACAAGTGGTACGAAGATGCCTTTAACATCCTTTGCCAAACTGTTCCCATGACTCCCATATTCTGCACAGGCATGTTGTGGACGGAAATCGACACCCATGAAGATCTGGAAAGGGCAAAGCAAATAGCGGCTCAGCTACAGGAGAAGAAGGAAAAGGAGAAGGTGGAGGGGGATGTTCAGTAAGGCTGTCAGCTTACCCATTTTCTGGATGATCGGTGAGAACATCATGGGAGACATCAAAGATGTTCTCTCACAGTACAACATGGTGTTTCATCGTCCCTTGGTGGTCACGGGCAGTGGGGTAACTAGTGAGCTGGGGGAGAAGTATTTTTCCACTTACCAGCGCGTTTCCATTGGTAGCAACCACATTTCTGATGTGGAGAAGGTAAAAGCACAGGCTCGGTCGGTGGGTTCTGATTTACTCATTGGTTTTGGCGGCGGCAAAGTCATTGATGTGGCGAAGATGGCTGCCACGGAGCTTAACTTGCCATTCTTATCTGTTCCCACCGCTACCAGTAACGACGCTGTGGCCTCTCCCGTTGCCGTGATTAACTTCGGTGATTACGTAAAGTCCATGGGTGCCATGGCACCTATCGGCGTAGTGGCTGATCTGAACATACTACGTAACCAACCACGAGAACAGTTTCTTGCAGGTGTGGGGGACTTGTTCTCGAACATTTCTGCGCTGTGTGACTGGGATTTGGCCGCCGAGCGCGGCTTCGAAAGAGTGGATCCTGTGGCTGCTTACTTAAGCAGGAACGCAGTGGAGAACCTTTTCAGAGCCATTGAAAATGGCCACGATCTCTATGCAACCTTGGTGGAAGGCTTAGTGGTATCTGGTGTTGCCATGGTGCTTGCTGGAAATAGTCGCCCCAGCAGTGGCGCCGAGCATCTTATTTCCCATGCTCTGGATCGATTCCCCACGCATAGTCTGCATGGTCTACAGGTAGGGGTTGCAACATTCTTCACTTTGCGCCTCCACGGCAAGGACTACCGGCGTTACATGGAGTTGCTGAACCAAATAGGATTTCCCTGCAACTGGGAGCAGCTCAATGTGGGAAAGGAAACATTCATGGAGGCAGTAAAGATTGCGCCTCAAACGCGCAGTGGTAGGTACACCATATTAAGTGAAGTGACGTCAGAATTACTGCAAGAAGCGTACGACGAAGTTTATGGAGTAAGTGTCAGCGGGCACGGGGAATTCTTTTCCCAAGATTAAGTAATTTTCGTAAAGCTTTCCTAAGATGGCTACGGCATATTGCTGAGTGGAAGTACCAGTTTTGTCGTAAAGCTCAGACCCTTGTTTCTTTATTTTGGCTACGCCGCCATCGCCGGCAAAGTAAGCCACTAGTCCCCAGTAGACGTTATCGTTCCAGCGCTGAATGCGTTTTGATAGGTAATAGGTTCCAGCCTTTATGTTGTCGCAAATGCTGGTGGGATCATCGGATAAATCCAGTTGTGGCTTGAGTTCATCATACAAAGCTGGCATGATCTGCATTAATCCCACTGCACCTTGTATGCTTTTAACCTTGGGGTTGAAACCGCTCTCTTGCTCGATGACAGCGGTTACCAGAACTGGGTCCACGTAGTAAAGGTAAGAATACTGGACAATGCATGCACTCATGGTCTGCCTGTCCTTATCGCTGAGTTCCTTGTTAATAGCCACCTTGAAGGTGGATTTCTCAATACGGGTTTTTATGAGTTTGTCTATTTCCTCCACCTTTGTAACGGGGAAGGGGTAATTGGGAAAGTTGTCCAAGTCGGTGGGCTTCAGTGTCCTCGATACCACTGGTGATAAGAAACTTACCATGATTGAGTGGTCCATGGCGTTCCAGTTCCTTTGGATCGCATATTCCACGTAAATGCTGCCTACTAAAATGGAAACCATGATCACGCTTAGCACAATGTGAAAGAATTTGCCACGAACCACCAGTTTCTCTCCTTTCTTGGGCTGATTGTTCCCTTTTCGCTTAAGTACTTTTCGAAATAATCGCGCAACAATTCTGGTGAATAGAACTCAATGGGCTGATTCTTCAACATGGTAAAACCACCAGCTCCAGATGCTCTGTAGCTGGTCAAGCTTACCCAATAATTCTGCCTGGAGTGTAGTTCGCTGCCCATGTATTTTGCTTTTCTCACTTTGTTTCCCCACGGTTCTGTCAGGTCGTAAATGACCTCTAAGCCTCCAACGGTTTCAAAGTTATAAGTTTTCACAAAGGGATGCCGTACGGGCCTAATGCTACCTGAAGGAGTAGCACAAACCAAATGGTAATATCTGGCATTCCACTCCAATGTTTTCTTCAGCGTGTTACCTGTGATCTTTAGCACCACAGGTTCGTTATCAAAGGGGTACAGGTTGAATGCATCACGCCTTGTTAGCCATCCTTTTTTAATGGTTATGGGTTCAAAGGGGCTTGGTGGGTGCATAGCAATTTCGTTTTCCGTTGCATATCGCAATACATCCAAATACAGGTTCGATACGGGCTCAGAGGCTAACTTCCATGTGTCACTGACAAAATCCTCAGAGGCAATACCGATAACTTCATTGATCCAATCATTGGTCTTTCTGTGTTCAGACCAAAACATGTCCAGGATTTCTGGATCGTCTTCAATGCCGTAAAGGTCGACATTTTGAACCCGGGTTATCTTGCCGTCGGCTATTTCGATAAGTGCCACACCTTTTCCGTAAGCCGGCGGCTGTACCAATATGGTGTTGTTCAGCTTGTATGGTCCAAAAGCTCTGTGGGTGTGGCCAAATACGATAGCATCTATGCCTGGTACTTTAGTAGCTAAGGAATAGACAAAGTTCTCCTTTGAAGATTCTGACACCCGTCGCCTTTTTAACGGGTCGTATTCAATACCAGAATGAGCCAGGACCACGATTACATCAACCTGTTGGTCCTTAAGTTGTGAAACCAGACTTTTTGCCACCTTTATGGGGTTTTCAAATCTCAGTCCCTTCCATTTCCAGGGTAGGTCGAAATCCTCAATGGCAGGTGTTGTGAGTGCAATGACACCCATGCTCCATTCTCCAAAACGGTAAACTTTGAAAGGCAACCATTTGGTTTGGCCGTTGAGTTCCTCTTGTATGTTTGCACTGAGCAATGCAAACTTTGCTTGGTTTTCTATTTCAGTTAAGTAACGCAGTCCGTAGTTGAATTCATGATTCCCAACACACATGCCATTAAGTCCCATCTCGTTGTAAGCCTCAACAACGGGGTTTATCTTGTTACCAAAGAACCGGTGTGCGTAAAAGGTTAGGGGAGACCCCTGGAAGGCGTCGCCGTTATCAAAAAACAAGGTGAGAGCTTCTTGACGCTGTTTCTTTAGGAAGGTGCTTACTTTGCTTAAACCACCGGGGAACGGTTTCGCATGAACGTAATCGAAGGGCAGGATTTGGCCATGCAAGTCCGTGGCCACTACCATTTTGACACTGGACAATGTTACGGATTACCTCCCTCAACAAATGCAAAACCGTAAGCATTGTTTCCGGCAAAAGCTCCCACAATGGGACTTACCTGCACCAGGTAAGCACCGTTTTTCTTAGCGTACTCGACAATGTCATCAGACAAGTCCGTGTAAGCCATGGCGACAGGGAAATTTTTATCCACGGTGCTCATTATCTCTTCTACATGTTTCTTGAATATGGCGAAGGGTGAACCACGTTCGTTCTTGAGTGGTTTTACTTCTCCATCCTTAATTTGTATGAACGGCACAGTCTTTAAAAGTCCACCCACCCAGCCAGCAAATGCAGGTAATCTGCCTAACCTTACCAGGTTCTTAAGTGTGGCAATCACAGCAACCAAAGATATCCTTTCCCTAATCTTAGTCAGTTCCTGATATGTTTCTTCAATATTCTTCCCTTGTTCTCTTAGCTGGACTGCGATGTGTGCCAGCAGTCCACCCCCAATGGATGCGTTCAAAGTATCCAGTACTTTCACGTTCTTTGTGGTTTCTTTTGCTGCGGTTAAAGCGGACTGCATGGTTCCACTCAATTTCGAAGAAACTGTCAGAACTAAAATATCCTGCTCAGGGATGTTTTCAAATACTTCTTTGAAATCCTCTGGACTGGGTTGACTCGTTGTAAACGTGTCAATGATGGAAGATAAGATTTTGTAGAATCTGTCACGGGTAATTTCCACGCGGTCCTTTAAGAACTTGTCTCCGATACGAAGATACAAAGGGATAACCGTAAAGTTGGGATACTGCTGTAAATGGTCAATAGCAGAATCTATCACAATGTGGAACATTTTCTTTCCTGCACCTGCCTTTCACTGATTAGTTTTTTGGCATGCGGCGTTCTACCCTTGAGGTCCTCCTTCTTTTTCCACAAATGCTACTGCAAAGGTGTTATTTCCAGTGTAAGCGCCCACTATGGGGTTTCCCCTTGCCAATAGTGCGTTGTGATCCTTAACGAGCTGTTCAATTTCTGGTACGTAGTCCGTGTAACCGATAATAAAGGGATAAGATCGATCTGCATGCTTTTCTGCTTCTTCAACCAGCTTCTGCAAAATGTTAAAGGGATTGCCTCGTTCATTTCGCATAGGCACAATGTATCCTTCCTTTAGTTCCACAACAGGTTTTACTCGAAGTATTTCTCCCACGAGTCCAGTGAAACGCGATATTCTACCTGTTCTCATGAGGTTTTTTAGGGTGGCAATTACTGCCCAAAAGCGCGTGCGTTGCCGTAGATCGTATAACCTGTTTACCACGTCTTCCATGGGCAGCTGTTCCTCGCGCATTCTCAGTGCGGTCATGGCTAAGACACCTGCTCCCATGGACAAATTCCAGGTATCAAACACGACAACATTCTTGCTTGTTTCTTTTGCAGCTGATAATGCTGAACTATAGGTTCCGCTGAACTTTGAGCTCATGGTCATTATGAGAACATCTTGATATCTCGAGCTCTCAATTGCTGCCACGAAATCTTCAGCATTGGGCTGACTTGTGGATATGTGATCATACTCGTTGGGCAGAATTTTAAAGAACTCGTCTCTGCTAATGTCAACTACGTCTTTGAAATACTGATCACCGATTTTTACGTAAAGTGGTACCACGGAGAAATCATCAAAGGTGACTCCTTCCGGTAAATCGATTGCAGAATCGATTATGACATGAAACATGATTTTTCCTTTTTCCTCCTCCACTGCTACGCTCTTGGCGTCATGGTGTTAGCTTGTGTAACATCCTGGGGAATGGTATGGTCTCTCTGATGTGGTCCAGTTTGCAGATCCAAGCCACTGTTCTTTCCAACCCAATACCAAATCCCGAGTGCGGTACAGAACCGTATTTTCTGAGATCCAAGTACCACTGATAATGTTCTTCGCTTAGACCGAACTCTCTTATTTTCTGGAGTAACAGCTCGTAATCATGAATACGTTCACTGCCTCCAATGATTTCACCGTAACCTTCAGGTGCTAATAAGTCTGCAGCCAGTACAACTTTTGGATTCTGAGGGTCGGGCTGCATGTAGAAAGCTTTTATTTTTGCAGGGAAATGCGTCAGGAACACGGGTTTCTCATATTGGTTGGACAAGAACGTTTCCTCTGGTGCCCCCAAGTCGTCTCCCCAAGTGATGTCGAACCCATTCTTGTTCAGCAGTTCCACAGCTTCTGTGTAAGTTATTCTGGGAAAAGGTGGTTCCACTTTCATGAGTGGTTCCAGCGGACGTTCCAGAATGGCTAAATCTTCTTGGTTTTCTTCCAGCACTTTTTTCACAATGTAACTAACAAACTGTTCTTGAAGTTGCAAGTTATCTTCGTATTCAAACCAAGCTGCTTCTGGCTCTATCATCCAGAATTCCAGCAAGTGGCGCCGTGTTTTACTTTTTTCTGCTCTGAAGGTGGGACCGAATGTGTAAACCTTGCCCAGTGCCAAAGCGCCTGCTTCAGCATAAAGCTGCCCACTTTGGCTCAAGTAGGCTTTATCGCCGTGGTAGTCGACTTCAAACAGGGTAGTGGTTCCTTCAGCAGCTGCCGTGGTAATGATGGGGGTGTCGAACCTGTAAAACCCATTTTTATTCAGGAACTCAATCATGGCATTTTCAATGGTATGCCTAATACGCAGAATGGCACTCTGCTTCTTACTTCTTATCCACAAATGTCGGTTTTCCTCCAGGAACTCGATACCATGTTCTTTTCGTCCCAGAGGCCAATCTTTGGTAATGTGAAACGCTTCAAAGTGATCCGCATGAATTTCATATCCGCTGGGGGCACGAGGTTCGCTTTTTGCGACACCTTTTATCACAATAGAACTCTCTAAGGAAGCATCTTTGGCTTGCTCCCACTGTTCGGGTTTTAGCCGTTCTTGCTCAAGCACAACTTGAATGAAACCTGAACCGTCTCTCATTACAACGAAAATGATCTTTCCTTTTTCGCGCTTCGTGTGAATCCAGCCTCTGAGTTCCACTCGCTCTCCTTCGTGCTTCCCAATGTCGCGTATGTTGATCACCTTTTCCACGTCTGTCACACACTCCCTTTCACTGTGTTATTATTGTTCACCTGTTTTGGTTGCTACTGCTTGTTGTTTCCTCGCTGCCTTCGTTTCTCTACATTATTTGGTTCTTGGGATTTTTTGGTATCTCAAACCCGATTGGTTTCGCTTTTATGGCTTCTATTTGTGGTATGAAATCGAAAGCCGCTCCGACAACGATCTGCATAGAAACCTGGAATTCTTCGAAGCTCATGTTCACAGTGGGAAAGTCACATACCAGACGGACCATGCCATCATTTGCCATGGCAAATTTCGCCATGGGGATTCGGTAATTCATCTCGAATAACTGATTTAACAACTCCGCAGATACTTTTTCTTCTGACATGAGAGGAACTTCAAAGCGTAAAAAATCACGACTTAATGTCAGCACCAAATTAATCTCCACATTATCCTGATGGAAGGGTATGTCCCATTGGAAACCGTTGAATTGGAATTGAAGATTTAGAATACGAAGGTACTCGTTGATTATGCCGGGTGTGACCAAAACGCCAGACCTCCTTTTTAAGCATTATCGTCTTATTGTTAATTTGCTACTGTTGTACCATTGTTCTGTGCAAACCAAATGTTTTATATATTATAAGTCAGGAGGTGGCTAAACCATATGAAAATACTAATCGCATCCGATCTGCATGGTAGCGTGACGGCTTTTCAAAAGGTGTTGGAAAATGAGCCAAACTGTGACATGATGTTGCTGCTGGGCGACTATTTGTATCACGGACCTCGTAATCCATTGCCCGACGGTTACAATCCGAAAGCAATGGCGGAGTTAATCAATTCTTTGAGTAATGCCGTACTGGTTAAGGGAAACGTGGATGCGTCCATCGATGAAGAACTAATAAAATGGCCCATGTCGCCTTTGGTTCACTTGGTCTTTTGTAATAACACTGACAAAAAAGACATTCACGTTTTGGCACATCATGGCCACAACATGGAAATAACCAAGTTTTATAAAGTACAAATGGTAGTTTCAGGGCATACTCACGTGAAGGTGCTCGAATACGATCCAAACGAGGGCATGTTCAGATTAAACCCAGGTAGCCCTTCTCTACCCAAAGATGGAGTGCCATCTTACGCAGTCATGCTGGACGACTTTCGTGTTGTGCTAAAGTCATTGGATGGGCAGGTGCTAAAGGAACTTCAGCTTACCTAAGCGCTTTCCAGCCTGAGTCCACCTTTAGCTCTATTACGGGCTTTATGGTGCCCACTACCTCTTGCCTGTGGTTTTTTACAGGAGGCATGTATTGGTCCTTTAATATTTCGCTACTGAGATCTTCTGCTGTCACTAAGCCCAATTGGCGTAAAACTTCCAGTGTGATGGCTCCCAAGGCTCTACTGCTACCGTCGACCACCTTCACTGCAATACCCAGACCACGATTGACCACGGAGACTAGCTGAACAGCTTCAGCACCGCCTTTGCTCAGGAATGCACCTTTGAAAGCAAGCATGAATTCGGTGTCAAAGCGTCCTTTTCCAGCAACCAAACGAGGGTGACTTGTCATGGCATTTACGACTTTTTCCGCTGGTACTTTGTATTCCTCAGGTAGAATCTCGGGTTTGCCCAATTTTGCAAAAGCTAAAGCGGCATTGTAAAGAGGCACTCCAAAAACGGGTACGCCACAGCCATCAATACCTATTTCCACGGTTTCTGGGGGCATCTCAAAAAACCACGATACAATCTTGAGTATGCGCTGCTGCACGGGGTGATCGAGAAGGAAGTAGTTCTCCAGTGGCCACTTGTGGTACACACATTGCGCTAACATTCCGGTGTGCTTTCCTGAGCAGTTATGGAAAGCCGGTGTTAGTTCAATGTCATTCAACTTTATAAACTCAGCTGTGGCTTTGTCGAAAGGTTCATGTATACCGCACTGCAAATACGAGTCATCCAAACCGATTTTCTCCAGTGCCGATCTAACCAATTGAACGTGTTCCAGTGTGCCGGAATGGGAAGCGCACATAACAGCCAGCTCTTCCGTGGTAAAGCCGTACTTTTCATCCAATCCATCCATGAGCAGAGGTATTACTTGCAGTGGCTTAGAAGCTGATCTAAGGAATGTCACTCGCTGGGGTGAACCAGCTGAGGCAATTAGTCTCCCCTTGTGGTCCACCACCACTGCATCTGCATAATGCACACTTTCTGTGAGTGTGTTTCTTAAAACCAAAGCACCCAATGTGGGCGGATTTACGTAGTCTTCCACGGTTTGCCTCCTTTTAGTACCGTAGTAGGTTAAGTGTCGTTTAAATTTTAGCACTTTGATGTAAGTTAGTACATAACAGGTGAATCATGAGATAATAGTAGAGAATGGTCGATATATCCCTCTAAGAGCAGCTTTGCTGAAAAAGATGCGCAAAACGGCATTTGATACAGAATTGGACCGTTTTATACTACATTATTGTGAATAATGCGCAGAATATGAAGAGGAGGACAAGAAAAGCTTTGGAAAACCGTCTGAGTTTGGGGGAACAGAAGCAGTCTTTGATTTACGGTCCTGTGAGTAGCAGGCGTTTTGGTACCACAATTGGAATCAGCCTCATACCATTAAAGGTTTGCACGTTTGATTGTGTTTTCTGTGAACTTTCTGTTCACACCAATGTGTTGACGCTGGAACGCCGCACATACGTTAGTGTAAACGAAGTGCTCAGTGAGCTTGCTAACTACCCAACTCAGGGCGTGGATTACATTGCGCTCTCGGGTGCTGGTGAACCCACATTAGCAGCGAACATGGGTGAAGTCATTGATGCTTTGCATCAGAACTACTCAGTACCGGTGTTGGTCCTAAGTAACGGAAGTACGGTTTTCATGAAAGATGTTCAAGAAGAACTAAGGAGAGCCGACGCTGTAAAACTCACGTTCTCCTCGCTAAACGAAGAAGCATTCAAGCGTTTGAACCAGCCCGTTGAAGGAGTAACTGCTGCAAGAGTTGCTCATGGCATTGAGGAATTTGCATCTTACTTCAGTGGCAGGCTTTATTTTGAGATAGTCGTGGTCAAGGGCATAAACGATGACCCAGCTGAGGTGCGAAGAACGGTAGGGTTCTTGGCACAGTTTAAGCCCTATCACATTGACATAAACCGACCTGTAAGGCCGGGAACTGCACGTTACCTTGAGCTTCCTGATAAGGAGCTTTATCTGCCTTTGGAGCGCGAGTTCCCAGCTCTCAGGGTGTTCTAAGAAAACAAGAACATTTCGTGGGCTGCTTTAATGCAGCTTAACTAAAACAGGATCTACGCTACTGGTGGCGCATACGGCGTAGTCGTAGCCATCCAAAGTTACGGTCTCAGCAAAGGATGTTTCTGCCCCAGTAGCTGTTGCCATGGCCTCTGCTGCCTTATTTGCTGATTTATCCACTGGCCAGCAAATTAAGAAAGCAGTTCCGGGTGAAGCGCCTTCAGAGCCATCAACACTGCCGGTGCTCTTGTAGGCGAAGAAATTCTCCAGCTTCTTTTCTTTGTCCCATGGCCAAGGGGTTGACCTTTCGTAGTAGGCTTTTAACATGTCAGTTCCGGTGTGAGATTCATCTATTGCCACATTGCCGGTGGGGTAGAACTGATGATCCATGCGGTACAACTCCAAGTACTGAAGTACCTTGGGTGATGAAGATAGAAGCGTACTCACATTTGCGCGCTGGCGTGCCAGAGCATATGATGGATACAGTGTTGCTGTAAGTAATGCAATGACTGCGAGTACTACCATGATTTCCATGAGTGTGAAACCATTCCTTGCTCTTAACTTCAAAATAACAGCCTCCCTTTTTTTATGTAGAACATTCATTTTGACTCCAATCTGCTCGTGCATGTCCATTGGAAGATGCCTAACCTGTGGAGCCAAAACTCTTTAATTGTACATGAACAGCAAGTGTGTTTTTTATGTGAGTGTGAGTGCGTGTTTGTGAGTCAATGATGCTTACGCGAGCGTGTAGGCACGTAGGTATTCGTGTATATGTATGCGTGATGTATGTATGTGCTCTGCGCGTATGTGCGTGTGATGAAACTTGCATGGTATAATAACAAACAGTAGAATGTATAAGTTCTACGACGGAAAAGTGGAAGTAGGCGCCACGCCTCACCTGCCGGTAAACTGATGTGCTTGGCAGGTTACAAGTGCGAGCAAAGGGCTCGCACCATGTGTGGTAGTGGGTGCGCATACTTTCACCCACTTTTTTAATTGAGGAGGTAGAAGAACATAAGCACTTCGAAGGATTTAGGGTACAGGGTGAATGAACAGATTAGATCGCCAAAGGTCAGAGTGGTTGACGAGAATGGCAAGCAATTGGGTGTTTTCATCACAGCAGAAGCCATAAGAATGGCACGCAGTAGAGGTTATGACTTGGTGGAGGTGGCTCCTACGGCTGATCCGCCCGTTTGTCGGTTTATCGACTACGACAAGTTCCGCTATGAAATGGCAAAGAAAGCCAAGGAAGCTAAGAGAAACCAAACTGTCATCGAAGTGAAAGAGATTCGTCTCAGATTGGGTACTGACGTTCACGATCTGGAAACCAAGATGAAAAAGATCAGGGAATTCTTGGAAGATGGTAACAAAGTTAAGGTAACCCTGCGTCCTAGAGGCCGTGAGAGGGCTCTTGAAGAACAGATTCGTCAGAAACTATTGTCCATTGCAGAAAAGCTGTCAGATGTGGGACAAGTGGAGCAAGACGTGCGTGCAGAGGGCAGAAATTTCTATTTCATGATAGCGCCTAAGAAAAAGAAGGAGGCAAATAAAGATGGGAAAACCGAAGAACAGCAGGACAGCAGCCAAGAGGTTTAAAGTTACCGGTTCTGGCAAGTACATGTACCGTTCTGCCATGAACCACTTGAGAAGACATAAGAGTGCTTCCAGGTTAAGAAGGTTGAAAGCACCAAAAGTCATTGATGAAACTTATTTGGGCCACGTTCAAGATTTGTTGCCCAGGCCATAGGAGGTGTTTTTGAATGCGTGTTAAGACCAGTGTTAACAAGAGGGCAAGGCATAAAAAAGTACTCAAGGAAGCGAAAGGTTATTTTGGTGCTTCCCACCGTGTTTACCGTAAGGCAAATGAAGCAGTCCTAAAGGCTGGCGAAGATGCCTTTGCTGGTCGCAAGCAGCGTAAAAGGGACATGCGCAGTTTGTGGATCACCAGAATCAACGCCGCAGCCAGGAATAACGGCATGACTTACTCTAACTTCATGCATGGTTTAAAGGTTGCTGGCATACAAATTGACAGAAAGATGCTGGCTGAATTGGCTGTGACTGACCCAGAGGGATTCAGTGCTCTGGTGGAGAAGGCCAAGGAGGCCGTGGGATAATGATGAAGGAGGTTGAAGAGGTCGAGCAAGTAGCACGTGACTTCGAATCCGACCTTCAAACGCTTCCTCCTGATCAACTCAGGATCAAGTACTTATCGAGAAAAGGCCTAATTCCAAAACTGTTGGAAAAGATCCCGACGCTTCCACCTGAGCAGCGTCGGGATTTTGGTAAATACGTGAATGACTTAAAGAAACGCGTTGAAGAGCAGATTAAACAGTTGGAAGAACAGCTACTTGCCGGCGGCTCCAAACAAGTTGCTGTGGAACCCCTGTTTCTCAATGATGTGACCCTGGAGGGCAAACGTCCTCCGCTGGGGAACGTTCACGTGCTTTTTAAAGCCCGTGATGAACTACTGGGTATTTTTAAGTCCATGGGATTTAGTTTCTTTGATGGTCCCGAACTGGAAACCGATTTTTACAACTTCGAGGCGTTGAACTTCCCGCCTTACCACCCTGCACGAGACATGCAGGACACCTTGGTTGTGGGAGATAGGGTGCTGCGAACTCACTCTTCAGCTATGCAGGTTAGAGCCTTGCAGGCTTGGGGTGTTCCCATTAAGGTAATTCTTCCAGGCAGGGTTTACCGCCGTGAAGAGGTTTCCGCAAGAAAATACCCCGTGTTTTATCAGTTTGACTGCCTGGCTGTGGGGGAAAACATTGGTGTGGGCCACCTGAAATGGACCTTGGAAACTTTCCTTAGTGCTTACTTCCAAAAGAGTGTCACGGTCAGGTTCAGACCCAGCTATTTTCCCTTTGTGGAGCCCGGTAACGAGGTGGATGTGAAGTGTGTGTTCTGCGACGGTCAGGGCTGCAGCGTGTGTGGAGGTACGGGTTGGCTAGAAATACTCGGAGCCGGCTTGGTGCATCCACGAGTTTTGGAATATGCAGGAGTAGATCCAGATCGTTACAGCGGTTTTGCCTTCGGTGTGGGCGTGGACCGAATGGCCATGCTCAAATACGGCATTAATGACATACGTCTTATTTACGAGGGCGATGTAAGTTTCCTCGGGTCGCTTTAGGGTGTGATGTGTTATGCGATTCAGCTTTAACCAACTAAAGAAGTTTTGGCAGGAAAAAGACCAAATTACCTGGCAGCAAGTGAAGAGTTACTTGGAAAAGCACTTGGAAGTCGAAGTGGAGGAAGAAGTTCCCATCGATGCACCGGAATCATTTTATATAAAAAGGGTTGTTCCAGCTGGTGGAGGGGATTCCAATGCGCTATTGGGCGTAGTTCCTTTGGAGAATGGGTCTACTTTATCGGTGCATTTGCCTGGTGTTGTTTCTGATATTACTGAGATTAGTCGCCTGCGGGTACTGGTGGACGTGGATAAAGCCACACTGGTTTCTCGTAGTGATCTGGGAGGTTTAGAGGAGCTTCTTGGTTTTGTTTCGGTTAACGCTAACCGGGATGAAGCATCACCCGGAGAAGTGGAAGGCACGCTTGATTCAAGCAGTGGCAGCTCAGACTTCAACTTCATATTGTTGAAAGATGTGCCTGAAGGTCCCCTCAAAGAGGTATTAGAACTACCCGATCTGCTCATAAAACTGAGTGTGCTTCCTAACCGCGGTGACTTGAGCCACCTGTTTGGTTTGGCTCGGGAGATTGCTTTCGGTATGGGACTCACTTTGGTAGAGCCGAGCCCCAGGCATGAATTTGAAAAACGCAACGGCTTGGTTTCCATTCAAACTGATGGCTGCCTGGTCTACGCGGGTATGCTGCTGGAAAACTTGAAAATTGAGGAAAGCCCATGGTGGCTCAAACTGGAGCTGATGCGCTTCGGCCAGCGCTGCATAAACAACGTGGTGGACCTAACGAATTACTTCCTGTTTACTTATGGCCAACCCATGCACGCTTTTGATTTTGATACTTTGAAGGAACATCGCATCATTGTGCGGCAGGCAAAACCAGGTGAGAAGCTGGTGCTCCTTAATGACGAGGAGGTCACGTTGGATGAAGACTGCATGGTCATCGCAGATGCGGTGAAACCCGTTGGCGTTGCCGGTGTCATGGGTGGGCGAGATGCTTCTGTGAGCTCTCAAACAAAGCGAGTTTTACTAGAAGTAGCAGCATTCGCTCCTTCGTACGTGGCAATGAGTTCTCGGAAACTTGGCGTGAGAACAGATGCCAGTATGCTTTATGAACGTGGGGTGGCACCTTTCGGTCAAACCCATATGGCGCTTCTGTTTGCTGATTTTATTGAGCAAATGGGCTGTGGAGAAGCAACCGCTTTGTGGCACGCCGGGGCAGAAACTCATCACAAATTGGTGGAATACAACCCGCAGCGCATTGTGGAACTTTCCTCTGTGGAAGAACGAGATCTTCTGGACATGATTGCCAACAAGCGCTGGGAAGTCATCGGTGAAAGCGATGGCAAACAAAAGATAAGAATACCAGCCTACAGGTGGGACATAACCAGAACCGAGGACTTAGTGGATGAACTGGTGAAATTTGTGGGCTATGACCGTATTCCGTCACTGCCGCTGGTTGACTTCGTTCCCTTCCGTGAGAAAGAATCCATAACAAAGGAAAACAAGCTCAGAGAAGCAAGTGCGCTTTATTTTCAAGAGGTGTTCATGGTTTCCCTCCTATCTGACAAAGATGTTCAGAATATTTCCGCTCACATGGGCATAAATGCTGAAGATATGCTGGCTGTGGATAATCCTGTAAGCCGTGAGCTTGCTTACTTAAGGCCCAACCTGCTCATCGGTTTAATTAAAGCCGCTTTGCTTAACCAAAACCGTTTCCACGACGATGTTCACGTATTCGAGATTGGCTCCGTGTTCAGGAGGACATCTAAAAAAGGAAATAGCTCAAGTGAACCAGAGGAAAGACGGCACTTCGCTTATTTGTCTAAGGGTGCTTACTGGGAAAGTGCCTTGGAAAAGGATCCTTGGGGTTACCGCGAGTTCAAAGGTGTTTTGGAAAACATCTTCAACCGTTGCGGTCTTATGTTGGATTGGGAGAATGCTTCGGTTCCGTGGGCTGAAAGCTCATTCTCTGGTATTATAAGGTATGAGGGACGCGAAGTGGGGCAGGTGGGCATGCTCAAGTCAGCTTTGCTAAAGGCATATGATTTGAAGGGTCCCGTCTTTGGTGCAGAACTGGACTTGGATTTGCTGCCGCTGGTAACAGAAAAGGAACCCGTGTTTCCACTGAAGTTCCCTCAAAGTTGGAGAGATTTTTCCATCGTCATGCCCATGCAAGAGCCTGTTGCGAGTCTGTCAAACATATTTGAAGGGGAACCACTGGTTAAGGGCTGGAAAGTGGTGGATATGTACCGGGGTGAAAAATTGTCTCCTGGTGAGAAGAGTGTTACTGTGCGCGTTTGGTTAGGTGCTGAAGATCACACGGTTAGTAGTAACGAGGTGGAACAAGTTGTAGAGCGCGTTTTATTGCGCTTAACGGGGGCGGGATGGCGTTTAAGGTCATGAAGGACGATTTGGATAGCCTGGAATACGGCAAAATACTTGATCAGATAAAATCTTACGCTTCTTCTGATTATGGCCAACGCTATTTAGAAACCCATTTGCCTTCTTCCGATGCCCAGCAGGTGGAAAAATGGCTGAAGGAAACCGAAGAGGCTTGGGAACTTATCAGAAAGAACGTGGATCCGTTTACCTTCTTTGTGCCTGACGTGGACAGCGTTGTTGAACTTCTGGACAAACAGGGTTATGTTCCAGTGGAGGAGTTCCTTAACTTTGTTAAAGCCGCGGATGTTTTGGTGCAGCTCAGACGAAAAGTATCTTCGGAGACAGGTGTATTGGGGAGTTTGGCTAAACGCATTATCCCCCTGGATGCGTGGTTGGATGAGGTGCGTACTAAAGTTGACGAAAGCGGTTATGTGAAGGATGAAGCCAGTCGTAAGCTTTCTGATATTAGGCGTGACCAAAAGAGGCTTTCCACTGAGATTCAAGACAAGTTGCAAAGGGAAATGGATCGGTATCAGCGGTTTTTGGCGGACCGTCTTGTGGTTAAAAGAGGAAACCGCTACGCTATTCCCATAAAGAGTTCAAATGTGCCTCAGGTAAAGGGCATTGTTTTGGATTGGTCTGGCTCGGGTCAGACTGCCTATGTGGAGCCCTTCTCCGTCGTGGACATGAACAACCGCCTCGAAGAACTGCGGTTCATGGAGGAGCAGGAGATTTATCGCATTTTCCAAGAACTTTGCAGTAAGCTTTATCCCATCTCTGAAGAAATACGCATTTCCCTTAGAATACTGGGTGAGATCGATGCTGCATATGCCAAGGCAAAGTGGGGTTCTGCTATGCGTGGTACGTTGCCGAAAATCTCACAAAACGGCATTATAAACATAAAAGGTGCTCGGCATCCCCTCATTCCTCAAGACCGCGTAGTGCCTGTGGACATCGTAGTGCCCGAAGGTCGAACGGGTGTCATACTCAGCGGACCGAACACGGGTGGAAAGACGGTTACTCTGAAAACCATTGGACTTTTTGCTGCTCTGCTGAAGATCGGTGCTCCCGTACCAGCTGTGGATGCGGAAATGCCGCTTTACAATCGCATCTTCACCGACATTGGTGATCAGCAAAGCATTGAGAGTAGTCTGTCTACCTTTGCTTCACACATTGCCAGGCTAAAAGTCATTGTAGAAGAAGCGGATTCAGGGGATCTTGTGCTCATTGACGAGCTTGGTTCTGGCACCGACCCTGATGAGGGAGCCGCCATTGCCGAGGCCGTGGTGGATTTTCTGGTGCGTCGCAACGTGCAGTTTTTCATTGCCACGCACCTGTGGCGTCTGAAAACCTTGGCAGCGGACCGCAAGGAAATCATCAATGCTTCAGTGGACTTCGATACCGAAAACCTAAAGCCCCTTTATAAGTTGAACATGGGCGTACCGGGGAGGTCTTACGCACTGGAGATCGCGCAGAAGTGGGGCATGCCAGAGCTTTTCATAAGCACGGCGCGTTCAAGACTTTCTGAAGACCACGAGCGGGTGGAGAAACTCATCGAGCAGCTTCAGGAACGCGTAAAAAGTTACGAAGAGCTCCAGCGTGAAGCAGCCCGGTTACGTGACGAGCTACGTGAGAAAAGCAATCAACTGGATAAAGCCTTAAGCCAGCTGGACGCAAAGAAGACAAAAATACTGGACGAAACCAGGGCAAAGGCAAAAAGGATATTGGAAGAAGCTGACGAAGAAAGTAAACGCTTGCTAAAGGAGCTCAGTCAGCAGAGCAAAGCCAACCAAAGGGCTTACCAAATACGTGAACAGATTAAGAACATGCTTGAAGAAGTCGTTAAGGAAGACGATGAAATACAGGGGAAACAGCACGGTGGACTTGAACCACTGCCGGCTCAGATCAGAGAAGGGGATACCGTTTACGTGACCAAGTTCAAACAGCTTGGCTTGGTCCTGAAGATTTCTGAGGACACTGCCGAAGTCCAAATAGGGCCCTTGAGAGCCACTGTGGCAAAAACCGAGCTGAGCAAGGTTGACGCCACCGCTACTGAACACCGCCGCGGTGTGAGTGGGGTAATCAAAGGCGGTACCGGAGTGGAGATAAACGTTACTCAGGATGTTCCCATGAAGCTGGAAGTACATGGCTTAACCGTGGACGACGCTCTGGAAAAAGTGGATAAGTATTTGGATCAAGCCTATGCGGCGGGCCTCCCTTATGTGTACATCATCCACGGGCGCGGCACAGGTGCTTTGCTCAGAGCCATTCATGAGTACCTAAGTACGCATCCCCATGTGAGCCGATTCCGCTTCGCTGAACCCAGCGAAGGCGGAACCAGCGTTACCATGGTTTATTTCAGTTAGACAGGTTAGAACTGCAACTCAACACTTCAATGCTTCTTTTTTATGTTTTTAACTTCTTAACTTCTTTCACGTTGTTCTGTTCGTCCATGATGAGAACCGTAGCACTCATTTCTTCCTCAGGCTCTTTCATGGCGAAAGCCATCACAATGATGCGATCACCCACCACAGCAGACCTGGCTGCCGCTCCGTTTAATCCCACTTCACGTGAGCCGGCAGGCGCTGGTATGATGTAAGTTTCAAAGCGTTCACCGTTTGACACGTTAGCAACTAACACCTTTTCATATGGCCTCAAGTTAGCCTGTTGTATGAGTTCCTCATCCAAACTTAGGCTGCCTTCGTAATCCACGTTGCACATGGTCACCCGGGCATTGTGAATTTTGCTTTTCAATACTGTTATGAGCATGTTCCTATCACCTAACCTCTATTACCAAATTATCAATAAGCCTAACCTTGCCCAAGAACACTGCCGTCGCAATGATGAGTTTATGAGGAGGTTCTATTTTGGACAACAGCTCCAACGTGTCGTAATCCACCACTTGGAAGTACTGCACTTTGAACCCCTGCTGTGAAAGGAATTCTACGCAGCGTTTCACCACCTCCGCAGTGTTTAGCACTCTTTTTTCCAAGATGAGGTCTTTTGCCATGAGCAGTGATTTGTAAATGGAGGCTGCTTTTGCTCTTTCTTCATTAGTCAAATACGTGTTTCGTGAAGATAAGGCAAGCCCTGACGGTTCTCTGACTGTGGCCACAGGAACAATTTCAATGTTCATGTTCAGATCGTTGACCATTTCCTCAATAATGCGTAACTGTTGTATGTCCTTCATTCCAAAGTAAGCCCGATTTGGTGTAACAATGTTAAAAAGCTTTGTTACCACGGTCACCACACCACGGAAATGACCTGGGCGGAAACGGCCGCACAAGTTTTCATCCAGGTGCTTAACGTCCACAAAAACGTCCACCTGGTTGCCTTTTTTGGGATACATCTCTTCCACCGTGGGTGCAAAGAGGAAATCCACTCCATGTTCCTGGCACAGCTGTGCGTCTCTATCCATGTCACGCGGGTAAACCAAGTAATCCTCGCTGGGTCCGAACTGCAGCGGGTTCACAAAGTCGCTAACCACTACCACATCGTTTTCCTTTCTAGCTGTGTCGATGAGCGCCAAGTGGCCTTCGTGCAAATAACCCATGGTGGGCACAAGACCCACTGACTTCCCTTGCTTTTTCGCTTCTGCGACTTTCTCTCTCATGGTTCTGATGTCACGTACGATCTCCATGGTGTGCTAATGCCTCCTATTTACGTGTGTGTATGTGCGTATATAAAGCAAACTCTGTCAAATCTTGTTACCACTCCAAACATATGCCAGTGCCTGCCCGCCATATTTCTCTTTATCGTTGGAGCGTTCGCTTGCACAGCGAAGCAGGTTTGGCTGCACACTCTCATTGTACACACAACAATATAGTTTATTAATATAACATCGGCAAGACGTGCTAACCCAAATCTTTTAGCAAGCATCAGCTCGCTGTTTTCTTGAAGCTACAGCTTACTTTGTTCCACGTCGCTTCTGTAGCGGGCAACCGCTGCTCTAATTTCCTCACGAAGGTCAAAGTAAGCCTTTGCAAACGGTGGCCTGTCCTTGGTCAGCCCAATGAAGTCGTAAAGCACCAGTACTTGACCATCGCATTCAGGACTAGCCCCAATGCCAATAGTGGGTATTTCCACCAGCTCAGTTATTTCCTTAGCCAAAGTGGACGCCATGTTTTCCAAGACCAAAGAAAAAGCGCCAGCTTCGTAAAGTGCTTTGGCACTGCGCTTCAGGTACTCAGTGTCGGAATCATCTTTGCCACGCTTTCCATAGCCCATAAGTTTGGCGCTTTGCGGTGTAACCCCAATGTGTCCCATGACTGGTATGCCAATTTCTGTGAGCCTTCTTACCAGGTGTGCTGTTTCCTCTCCACCTTCCAGCTTCACAGCATCGCAGTTGGTTTCCTTCATAACCTGACCGCAGTTCTTTATGGCTTCTTCGATGCTGATCTGGTATGACAAGAAGGGCATGTCAGCTACCACAAATGTGTTAGGTGCACCTCGCTTCACCATCTCCGTGTGGTAAATAATGTCATCCAGAGTCACAGGCAAAGTGGTCTCTCTGCCCTGAATCACATTTCCCAAGGAGTCACCCACGAGGAGAGCATCCACGCCAGCCTCTTCAAGAGCGCTGGCAAAAGAAAAATCGTAGCAGGTGAGCATGATTATTTTTTTACTGCCTTTGAGTTTCTTGAACTGAGTGGCGTTCATTTTATCAAATGCCTCCCTCCATGATGATTTCCGCCAGCAGTCGGTAAACCAGCGACCACTTTTCGCTCAGTGCGGAAGCTTCTGCATCGATGACCTCCATGTCCTTCCTAACTGCTGGCCCAGTTAGACTGTCTTTTCCCAGTTTCAAGTAATTCTTCAATGTTGCCTCCACAATTTCTTTCACAAACAGCTCTTGAGCTTCCAGTTCGCTGCTGGAGACTCCTTCATCATTAGCATCAGCATGATCGTAAGCCGCCGTAATGCCCGTTTCCTTAAGTAGTTCTCCGCCTTTAATCATGAGTACATCCACGTAATTGGACAGCATAACAGCCGCTGTGTGGTAGATAACCTTCTTCTGGGAATCAATTTTATGCAGTCTAAGAGGAACAATTTTGGCAAGTTCCATTGCGACCTGCTCAGCCTCATTGTCTCCCTCAAAAGTAGCGAGCGCATTAACCAGCAGGGTGTGATCCTGCTCAGGCACGGGCAACCACGGGTGAAGAGATCCCACGTATTTTGCCATGGGCTGAATTACACTGGACGGGTGGAACCCGCTGGTATGAAGTGCAGCTGTGAAGCTCTGTGAAAACTGCTCAGCCACGTCCTTCAAAGCTTTGTCAGATACGGCAACAAAAGCAAGATCGCCTTTCACTTGTGAAGGGTCACTAATAGCCACAGCTCCCACTTTCTTAGCCAAAATATTGGCGTTTTCAAAGGTGCGATTCCAAATACGCAAGCTGCCCAACTTCATCAAGAAAGGAGCAAAGGCTCCTGCCACGCGACCCGCACCAATAAGCACTATGTCCATTTTATGCTTCTATTGTACAACCGTTTGCAGTTTTGAGGTCTTTCGTAAGTACGCAAGGTTATTTGGTACTACTAATATTTAAATCTGCTATTATTAAGGAAGGATAAGACAGGGTGATTGCGCCCTCTTTCTACGAGAATATTACGCCTTAGGGAGGCGACTAAAGATGGCAGACAAAGACTTTAAGCCCGTGGTGTTTGTGGACAAATTCACCGAAGGGGTGTTAGATCCCAATGAGGAAATGGAGTATTTTGTTAAAGATGGTGGTTACATTGTGGCAAACACGGCTCCTG
>Ga0209409_1000595_pt1 | contig 36526 bp, 36 predicted proteins | sample AD_JPNMR1_MetaG_FD_184424 | JGI IMG/M metagenome (GOLD analysis project Ga0209409, IMG submission 184424) | Active sludge microbial communities of municipal wastewater-treating anaerobic digesters from Japan - AD_JPNMR1_MetaG (SPAdes) (version 2) | ecosystem: Engineered > Bioreactor > Anaerobic...
TTATCATTAATGACTGGTTCAATATAACCTCTTTTAGTTTTTTGTTCTCTTCTTCAAGCTTTTTAAGATCAGGGGATTTTAAAGGTCTGGAGTTCCTTAAACTGGCATTGATACCGACAGATAATTGTCTTTTCCATTTGGAATACATGGAAGAGGCGATACCGTGTTTTTGAAGCCCCTCTTTTACTGTCCTGCATCTTTCGATGTCTTTTAATATCTCGTATTTTTGTTCTGGTGTGAAAACCCTTTTTGGTTTTTTGCTGTGTGCTTCATTCATTGTTCGTTATCCTCCTTATTATCATTTTATCACCAAAAGTGCTCTCACAAAAATATTTATTTTTGTCTAATATCATAAAAAACAGGTCAAATATAGATGTGTATCTTCAAAAAATAGAGGAGATTATAAAAGAAAATTCTCTTAAAAAAGGGGGATTTCTTGTAATTCAAACACGAGACATGAGAATAGATGGATATATAGAACCTCTTGCAAAAAGAATAATTGATTCTATTTGCACAGAAAAATTGTGGTTAAAAGAGATAGTAATTGTTACTCAAGAAGATTATAACACGCAAGATGTCAAATCAGGAGAATATTTAACCATAGCACACCAATACTTGCTTGTTTATGAAAAAACATAAGGAGAAAAATATGTCTGATTTTCTGAGATTCCTTGAAAAATTGGCTTTACATTGTGGAGTAAATTTTAGAAGGGTGAAGATGAATACGAATTGGCAGCGAATATATTAAATGAGATTAATAAATTCCTTTATCAGAAAAAGACGACTTTGCCTCCTGAATACATTTCTGAATTCCACAGGTATTGGGAACAAAATCATGAGAAAGTTTTATCTCCCAAGATAGGCCCGAATGTTGAATGTCTTGCTGTGGCGAAAGTGTTGGAAAGCATCTATAAGAGCAATACTATTAAAGTTCAATTAGATACTCTGGATTTAACCAAAGAGGAAATTGCTAATGTAAGATTCTTTACGGCAATTCAGGACTTCAACATCGATGTTCACGCGAGGAGCAATCCCTTTGAATTTTACAAAAGACATCCCGATTGCTTTAATCCTAAGAAAGTGAAAGATAATGATTTATTGGTGGATGAACTTCTTAATTTTCTCGGAGCACAATCACAGCGTGATAAAAGAAAGCCGTGGATGTTAAATTCAGCAAAATTAATGGTATAAAGATATAACTCATCGGCATATAAGATCAATGAAATTCATAAGGGCGACGTTGCTGAAATTGTTGAAGCATTGACGGCTGAAGAGCGACACGGTTTTTCTACTAAAAAAACTCACATGTTTTTAAGGGACATGGCTGACTTGGGTGTCTGGGAATATAAAAGCAATATAGAAAGATTAGATGTGATGAGTGATAAAAACACCATGAGAGTAGCCTTGAGAACTGGAATTCTCCAATTTCGTATTCCTTTGCTTGCAAGTTTTTTGGATGTTTTCTGTTATCAGTATTCTATGGTAGACCGCATGAATCGTGAAGCCTGGAGAGAAGTATGGAAAGCATGGGGTAATATTCCTAACAACCATAGGCCTCCTACACCTGCATCTATAGATTATCTTATTTTCCGACTTGGTAAAATAGCCTGTCGGCCCAATAAACGCTTCTGTCCCCCAGAGAAGAGAGTGACCGAGAAGAAATTAGAAAGTCTTATTCCTCAAGACAGATTAATTTTTAAGAGTGATGGCTATTGCATCTTTAGCGAGGTTTGTAGTTTGGAGAAGAAGATATTAAATGCTCCTAACAGCATTTCGATTGAAGGAAGAACAGGATGGAAAAGCGGAAAAACTAATGAAGGTGGAGGAGGTGGTATTTCGTCTTAAAATCAATTTATTTTATACCTCTGAAAATATTATAAACTACATTAACGCAAGGAAGGGTTTTCAGAAAGGATAATTAAAGAAATTCATAAGTATTAGTCTGGTAGAGATCTCTTGATCTCCAAGCGAAATTATAGAAAGCACAAAGGAAAAGTTAGTCCTTACAAAAAACAGGGGGGACAAAGATACTTTCTTCACTCACTTAAAATTTCTCAAACATCTTTTATATATTTCTTCAGGATGACCCCCTACCCTCAATAATAGACTCGAACTTATTTTCATGCTGCCTTCCTCATAGTATAGAACTCTTTTAAAAACTCACAGGGTGATAAGTAGTTGAGCCTCTGTTGTGGTCTAGCCTGTTACCGAATACCTCTATGTATTCAGTAATATCCTTTATTGCCTCTTTCCTTGTAATATACCTTCTATAATGGACAAGCTCATTTTTAAGGGTGCCAAAAAAGCTCTCCATAGGGGCATTATCGTAGCTGCTCATAGAGGGTATGATGTTTAAGAACTTAAGGAGTTTCTGGTATTCATAGGCACAGTATTGACTGCCCCTATCAGAGTGATGGATAAGTCCTGGTTGAGGTTTTCTATTTTTTACTGCCATAAGAAGTGACCTTTTAACAAGCTCCTGGGTCATTCTTGAATCCATGGCATACCCTACAATCTCACCGTTGAATATGTCCTTATGGGTTGCAAGGTAAAGCCAACCCTCTTTTGTAGGGATATATGTTATGTCTGTTACCCAGACCTTATTGGGTGCATCTGTTATAAAGTTCTGGTTGATAAGATTATCTACCACAGGGAGTCTATGTTTTGAATTTGTTGTGGCTTTGAACTTTCTCACCTGTCTGCAACGTAAATTGAGATGTCTTCTTATTCTCCTTATACGGTATATACTCATCTTTATTCCATGGTAGTGTAGTTCTTTTTTTAGTCTATGTGGTCCAAACAATCCCCTGGTTCTTCTATGGGCAGCCTCAATTTCTACCTCAAGACGTCTATTTTCTATCTGTCTTTCTGATAGTGGTCTTTTACACCATATGTAATAACCATACTGATAATACCCTGCACATAACTGGAATAGGATATATGAGCCCCATCTTATTTATAAAGGCATACTTCTTAAGCGACTTCCTTGCAAAGGTAGCTGTAAGCTTTTTTTTAAGATATCCCGCTTTATCTTTAGTTCCGCATTCTCACGCTTGAGCCTGGCAAGTTCCATCTGTTCCTGAGTTACCAATGTGTGTTGTTTATGGGGACTATCCGAGAGCTTTCCTTCCTTGGTCTTTTTAACCCAGTAGTCTAAGGTAGATTTAGGTATGGATAGTCTGCGTGCTCCCTCTATAATGGATAATCCTCCTTCTGTTACCATTTTCACTGCTTCCTCTTTAAACTCGGCTGACAAATACTGCCAATGGAGGCTTTTCCATTATGACATCTCCCCATTGTTAGTATATTAGATTACAATGTTCGTGTACATTAAAGGCAGGATAGTACATCGCCTTGTAATCCTCAGGCAAGGGCTTGCCTTCCTTAAGGAGGCTTACAATCCGTTCTAACTCCTTCTCCGAAAGTTTACGCATAACTCTTACCCTTGTTATTGCTATCTCACAACTTCTCCTGCGCCTCTACGAATTCTTCCGGTGTTATTTCAATCTCACGAAGGATTTCTCTGACCAATGGACGGGCGAGGTCCCTTCCTGGGTGATTCGGAACGGTGGTCGTCTTTCCGTCAGGGTGGCGGCAAAAGACATGACTTCCCTTCTTCCGCGCTGCCTGAAAACTTAGGCTCAACAGTTCCTTCTCCATCGTCTTGACGTCTATGATGGGAAGGCGCGTCATACGGTTACCTCAATCTGCTGTAATCCTACAAACCGGGGCAGGTCTTCCGTTGACCCCTTGTATTCCTCCAGGCACAATTCCAGGACTTCTTTAAGGTTTTTCTGAAGCTCATCTAAAGTCGCCCCCTGGGTGTGGGCACCAACTATACCCGGCACAATACCAACATACAATTTTGTGTCAGGGTCCCATTCCACATAGGCAGTGAAGGTTTTCATCGTTCACCCCCGATTATGTTTTATAGGTTATCGTGTCTTATTGCCTGTTTCTCTTTGCCCACTCCTACCGGTCTTTCTCAATCAGGTCCCGAACGATGGATACGATGGAGGCATTCTGATTCTGTTTCTGAAGCTCCAAAGCTTTCTCCTTCAAGAAAAAATACTGCTCCTCGGTGAGTTCTATAGTTGTCTTTCTCATATTCGTTTTACTCCCGCCTTCTAAAGCACGGTTTCTCAGTTTAATCTTATCGCTGTAATTATATGAATATAGCCTCAAGAAGTCAAAGAGAATTGAGTCCCACCTCTTGCCTCTTGCCGATACCCTTAAACCTTGCTATAAGTAGAGGGACAATCTGTGTTTGCCTTGATAAAACCTTTTGAGGACGTGAGAAGACTATGGCGAAAGTAACCGGGCCTTTGATGTCCATTGACGAAAGCTTCGCCTTTGCGGATACGATGGTCTATGCCAAGCGGAAGGGGATCAACTCCAGCAGGCAGTATGCCATCCCCGGCAACACCAGGACGGCCAATCAGCTACGGATGTCTTTGACTACATCCAGCCATACCATTAGAAGAAACTCTTGAGCCTCGTCCTTTATAAGGCCATTTTTGCCCCGGACAGCATAAAAATAGCCCTATACAGGCGTCCACCCGAAATAGGGCTATTTTCTTTATGTGAATCTGAGATACGCTCTCAGATACCAATCTGGCTCCCCGGGCAGGACTCGAACCTGCAACCTACTGGTTAACAGCCAGCCGCTACTGCCGATTGAGCTACCGGGGAATAGTTTATTCTCAATGCTATAATTCCAAAGAGCCATACCCCCTGACAGCCTTAAACTGCAACCTTATATAGCCATCAAGGATGGGTATTAATAAACAATAAAACCGCTTTAATGTCAAGGTTTTTAAATGTCCACATCAGAACTGGTATCCAGCCCTTACAAATCCAACTATACCGTATTTATCAAAAAACGTTATGTTGGAATATGTCTCTGTTGCCACAGCACCCACAGAAAAGAAATATTTTTTAAAACCAAAGGGGTTAATGATATTTATCATGGCAGACAAACCATAGGTATCCTCTTCCCTTGTCTCGCCAAATACAGGATGGATCTTGTCGAATAATGCCCTTTTTCTGAAGGCCCTTGTTATGACATTTAAGTCCTTCTCATTATATATAAAACCCAGGGATAATTCATAACTGTCGTAACTATTGCTTGCGCCTTTATATCTGCCTTTTTCATAGGTAAAACCCGGCATGAACATGTATCTTTCACCTATCTTATAGGTATAGCTTATACCAGGGGCGTGGGCAGAGCCGTCTCTCTTTAAGTCCCGGTTTATGTCACCTATCACATCATCGGATATATCTGTCTGTTGTATCCTGTAAGACAGATTGATATTTGTATCGAAGATATTGTAATAGGTTATCTTTCCACCATATTCCCTTGATGTTGTCCTATCCCTATCCAGGACATACGGGTTTTTCCATGCCTTTGATATTAATGATACAAAACCAAAGGCATCTATAAGGCTCTTATTGAATCTTTTCCTTGCCCCAAGCGCAAGGCTACCTGCCTCCTGGGTTGTAGTGTTTAGATAGAATTCAGTTCCACCCTTATCCCTTATATGCTTTATATCAAAAACTGGAAAGGGTATAATCTTGCTTGCTGCCTTTGGTGACCTCTGGAGACTGGTTAGTGATTGATAGCCATCTCCCCATAGATTATCAGCCTTATTTGTAATTAATATGCCCATACTTACCTGAAACTGAAATTTATCCTCAGCACTCACTATTCTAGAAAAACAAAGAATTAACAGGGATATAGAGATTAAAAAGACTATTTTTTTCAATTTTTCCTCCTTTGGGTGTGCTGTAAAGAACATTTTGAACCAGACAAGATTGATCCCTATAGCTATATTAACACACAGAAATATATTTAACACAAAAGTATTTTTTCGTATACAAAAATTCTTGACAAAAACTACCTGTGATAATATAGTTGTGAAGTAAAATTGTATACAGTATGCAAAGGGGGTAATTATGGAAGACCATGAAATCTTTAAAAACATTACAGTCCTTTCTCTTGAACAGGCAACGGTTCTACCTTATCTTTCCTATAGGTTATCGCTGGATGGTGCAAGGGTAATAAGGATGGAACACCCTGTATACGGCGACCCAAACAGGAGGGTCGGTGAAAACAGGCTAAACGAGGACAGGATGTATACCTATTTCCTTGCCATCAACTGCAATAAAGAGGCCATCACACTGGATCTGGGGACACCTGAGGGTGCAGAGGTATTCAAAAGGCTTCTTACTGAATTAAAAGTAGATATATTCGCCACAAACCAGCTTCCAAGAAACTATAAGAAGCTCGGGATAGACTATGACACAGTGAGGTCTATAAAAAAAGACATCATATGGGTAGGTCTTACAGGATTTGGTCCCCAGAGCAACGAGGCTGCATACGACCCCATACTCCAGGCAAGGGGTGGTCTCATGGACCTCACAGGTGATAAAGACGGCCCCCCATATGTCCTCGGGGTGCCTTTACCTGATATGGGGACGAGTGAACATGCCTATGGCCTTATCATGAAGGCCCTTTATAAAAGGGCAGTGACCGGTGAAGGCTCAAGGATTGATTTATCCATGTTCCAGAGCACAACCTCATGGCTTACAGTACCTATTACCCAGACAAAATCATTCAACAAAAAGATAACGAGAAGGGGAAATACCCATGAATTCTTTGCCCCTGTAAGCGTCTACAAGACAAAGGACAGCTATGCCTACATCGCTGTTGGAAATGATATACAGTGGGAGAGGATGCTCCAGATAGAGGGCTTTGCCTCCCTCGCCAGACCTGAATACGCCCGCAATGAAGGCAGGATCAAGGATGTTGACAACCTCAACAAGGCTATCGAGGCTATAACCAAAAATTATACTACCGATGACCTTATTAAACTATTCACAGCCGCTACCATCCCCATATCAAGGGTAAACTCCATAGAGGAGGTCTTAGAAGACCCCTATGTAAAAGAGGAGATGCTGTCATCAACAGACGAAAAGACAGGCCTTACAATCTATCTTGCCCCACCGCCTTTTACAACAAGCTTTGTAAAGGCTGTAAACAGAAAACTCCCCTTCCCTCCCCGATTTGGTGAGCATAATGAAAAGATATACTGCGAGACACTTGGTTATACAAAACAACAGCTTGAGGATATGAGGGCAAAGAAGATTATCTAATAAAAATTTTCCCTGGGGGCAAGATGGAATATTCAGATAGTGGTCCAGCTATAAGGAAAGGAAGGTTTTTAAGGGAACAGGTATATAAGAATCTGAAGGCCTTCATCTTAAACGGAGACCTGGAGCCCAATAAAAGACTCATAGAGGAGAAGCTTGCCGAAGAGATGGGCACAAGCAGGACACCCATCAGGGAGGCCATACAGAAACTGGAAAAAGAAGGACTTATAAGAAAACTGCCCAGGGGTGGTTTTGCCGTGAGTTTGATAACTGACGAAGATATAGATGAGGTCTTTGGCATAAGGGGCGTGCTTGAGGGTTATGCAGGTTATCTAGCCACACTAAAGGCAAAAGAGGAGGATATCTCAGCCCTCGAGGAGATTGTCCACAGGGAAGAGGAGTGTATGAAGGCCCAGGACATGGAGGAGATTGTCCGCCTCAATACAGAATTCCATGACAGACTCTACAGGACAGCAAAAAGCGAAAGGCTATACAACATCATTAATGATTTGAGGGACTTCATATACAGGTTCAGGAAGATAATCTTCCGATTTTCCGGTATGGCAGAGATATCCATACAGGACCACAAAGAAATGATTAAATTGATGAAATTAAAAAAGGCCTCACAGGTTGAAAACCTCATCAGGAAACATATTACAAGGGGTAAAAATCTTATAAAAAGGAAGCTTAAAAAAGATACCTCGATATATGGAGCTTATAAAAAAAATACTTGATGGTAATGAGGCCAGTGCAGCCCGCCTCATATCCATGATAGAAGAAGGCAAAGAAGAGGGATATAAAGCCATAGCCGAGCTATTCCCCCACACAGGTAAGGCCCATATTATCGGTATCACAGGGGCACCAGGGGCAGGTAAGAGCACCATTATTGACAAACTTGCCATAAAATTCTCAGAGACGGGTAAAAAAACAGGCATCATTGCCATAGACCCCACAAGTATAAAAAGTAATGGCGCCCTCCTCGGTGACAGGGTAAGGATGAGGGGCGCTGAAAACATAGAGGGTATATTTATAAGGTCTATGGCCCATAGGGGCTACCCAGGCGGGATAGCAAGGGCAACAATAGGGGCTGTATATGTCCTTGAGGGGCTTGGTAAAGATGTAATAATAATAGAGAGCGTAGGTGCAGGTCAGACAGAGGTCCAGATATCATCGGTCTGCGATACGGTTATCACGGTCTTTACCCCAGATTACGGCGATGATGTCCAGCTCATGAAGGCAGGGATTATTGAGATAGGTGATATAATAGTCATAAATAAATCTGATATGCCTGGGGCCCAGGAGGCAACAAAAGATATAAAAGCCCATGTCATCTCTTCTGACAAAAAGGACTGGCAGGTCCCGGTTATAATGGCACAGGCACAAAGAGGTGAAGGGATAGACACTATTATGGGTGCTGTTGAATCACACCTCGAATACCTTAAAAAAAACAACCCCCTGGGGGAATACAGGGCTGAGAAGCTCAAAAAACTCATGTTCTTGTTCCTCAAGGAGGAGCTATGGGCAAAGGCAATGAAAAAATGGGCAGGTAGTGGTGAGATTAAAGATATAGTAAAGATGGTGGAGAACAGGGAGATAGACCTCTATAGTGCAGTATCCAGGGTAGCAGATATTATGCTCCCTGACTGACATATCAAGCAAAGGATATTATCCATGGATTTTAGCTTTTCAAAGGAGCAGGTCTTTTTCAGGGAACAGTTTACAAAGACCTTAAACGAGATTGTTGCCCCCCATGCAGCCACGATAGACCAGGAAGATGCCTTTCCCCATGAGATATTCAAAAAAATCGGCAATCTGGGTTACTATGGTATGAGATACCCACAAGAGATAGGCGGTATGGGTGCAGACTGCACCACATTCACCATATTCGCCGAAGAGCTTGCCAGTGTATCCATTTCATTTGCCGCCATAGCAACCATGCAGTGCCTCATGGGCACTGATTTCCTCTTCCGTTTTGGCAACAGGGATATTAAAGAAAGGGTGTTAATCCCTGCTATCCGCGGGGAGAAGATAGGTACCATTGCATTCACAGAACCTGACTGCGGCTCAGACCTCGGTGCTATAAAGACGAGGGCTATAAAAAAGGGTGATGTATATATATTAAAGGGCAGAAAGCTCTGGATAACCAATGCAGAGGTTGCAGATTTTGTAACAGTGGTTGCCTCTGTAGAACCGGCAAAACGCATAAATGGTCTTGCATTCTTTCTTGTAGAGAAAGGGACACCGGGCTTTTATACAGGCCAAAAGATAGAAAAGATGTCTGCCCGAGGGTCTGTTACGGGGGAACTCATATTCGATGAATGCACAATCCCAGCCTCTAATCTATTGGGAGAGGAGGGCAAGGGCGCCCAGTATCTTGAATCCATCTTAAGCGAGATAAGGGTCATGATAGCCGGACTCGGCATAGGGCTTGCTAAAAGCGCATACAGGTCTGCAGTTATGTATTCCAAACAGAGGGAGGCATTCGGCAGGTCCATAGGGAATTTTCAGCTTATCCAGGACAAGATTGCAGAGATGGAGACGAGGATAAGGAGTGCATGGCTCCTCACCTACTATGCTGCATGGCTGAAAGACAATGGAAAGCAGGCAAAAAAAGAGGCAGCTATGGCAAAGCTATATTCTACCGAGACAGCCAGCTTTGTCGTTGATCAGGCAACAAGGATATACGGTTCCTATGGGATAGCACACGAGTATCCAGTGGAGAGATATTTCCGTGATGCAAGGTTCCTGCTTTTTGGAGGCGGCACATCAGAGATACTAAAGACATTAATTGCAAGGGAGTGTCTCAAGACATAATGTATCTTACCTGAAAAAGGTAAAAACAGCATTTTTGGAGGATCTTATGGGAGATAATGAAAAGAGGATAAAGGTCTTGATAGCAAAACCAGGCCTGGACGGCCATGACAGAGGCGGCAAGGTTGTTGCCCAGGCCCTGAAAGAGGCAGGGATGGAGGTAATATACTCAGGGCTACACAGGACGATTGACCAGATTATAAACACAGCCATACAGGAGGATGTGGATGTCATAGGCCTGTCCATCATGACAGGTGCCCACATACCCATCACCCAGAAGCTTATGGAGAAGATAAGACAAAAAGGCATCACCGATAAGATGGTGCTTGTGGGAGGGGTCATACCTTCAAGGGATATACCAAAACTGAAAGAGATAGGCGTTGCAGGCGTATTCCCTGGCGGCACACCACTGGCAGAGACTATCGAGTTTATAAAAAATAATGTGAAAAAGGCTTAAGGAGGATATATGGCTGTAGCAAGATATATAAAGGATGAAAAAGACCAGATTATAGATGTAATATACGAATCAGGGATACATGTAAAACCATCATACTCCCCATCTGACCTTGCTGCAATAGGGTTTGACTATGAAAAAGACCTGGCAGACCCGGGTAATTACCCATATACAAGGGGTATCCACCCCCTGGGATACCGCTCAAGGGCATGGACAACAAGGCAGTATACCGGCTTTGGCACACCCCAGGAGACCAACGAGAGGTTTAAACTCATGATATCCCACGGCCAGACAGGCCTTAATGTGGCCTTTGACCTGCCTACCCAGATGGGTTATGACTCTGATGATGAAATGGCAGAGGGAGAGGTAGGAAGGGTTGGGATGGCTGTGGATACCTTAAGGGACTTTGAGATTGCCTTTAAGGACATCCGGCTCGATAAGATAGGGAGTGGCCTTACCATAAATGCCGTTGCCTCCATCATGCTTGCCATGTATCAGGCAGTAGCAGAGAAATACGGTTATGACCCAAAGGTTATATCTGCAACACCGCAGAATGACATCCTCAAGGAGATGATAGGCAGGGGCGCATGGATATTCCCTGTAGAGCCTGCTGTGAAACTCATAGGTGATACCATAGAGTATTCCATGAAGGTCCTGCCCAGGACAAACCCTGTAAGTGTCTGCGGCTATCACATCCGTGAGTCAGGGGCAACACCTGCCCAGGAGATTGCCTTTGCCATACTCATTGCCAATGCATATATAGACAATGTCATAGCAAGGGGCTATGATGTGGATGACTTTGTAGGCAGATTCTCCTTTAATCTCAATGTCTTCGGCAATATGTGGGAGCAGATAGCCAAATTCAGGGCAGCAAGAAAGCTATGGGCGAGAAACCTCAAAGAGAGATACGGCGTCAAGAAGCCTCAAAACCTTTTCCTGAGGGGGCTTTTCGGTGGCGGTGGCTACGGTCTCACAAAGGCACAGCCTGAAAATAACATAATGAGGGGTGCATACTATGCCCTTGTGGCTGCCTTATCAGGGGCACAGACAACAGCCCTGTGCAGTTATGATGAGGCATACACCATACCAACACCCCACTCTGCACTCATATCGCTGAGAACACTCCAGCTACTCATGGATGAGGTAGGCCTAAGAGACACCGTTGACCCCCTTGCAGGGAGCTATTTTATAGAGACCATCACAAAGCAGATGGAACAGAAGATAGAAGAGGAGATGTTCAAGATAGAGAGTTATGGGGGGATAATAAAGGCTGTTGCCGATGGTTACGCCCAGAGGATGGTGGCAAGGCAGGCATATGAGGTGGAAAAAGGCATAGAATCCGGGGAACTCTTAAAGGTCGGTGTGAACATCTATAAGGAAGGTGAGTCCATGGAGGTGGAACTCCATGAATACAACTACGAATCTGCAGAGAAACAGATAGAGAGCCTCAAACAGGTAAAAAGGGAGAGGTCTTCCAGCGAGGTGGCAAGGACCCTCAAGGCACTGGAGAATGCCACAAGGGAGGGCAAGAATGTCATGCCCTATCTTGTTGACTGTTGTAAGGCATACGCAACATTAGGGGAGATGACAGGCGTATTCAGGCAGATATTTGGAGAGTTCCAGGAACCGAGCCTGTTCTGAGATAGTAGAATCAAGGGATAAGGAGAAGGGTTAATGGTATTGCCATTACCCAAAAACCTTAAAACCTTATTTTATATGCGGAGGTTATATGAGAGATAAGCATTTTCGCTTGGGCTGCGACATAGGAGGCACATTTACAGATTTTGTTCTATTAGACGATGAGACAGGGGAGATAAAGACAGGCAAGTGTCTTACAACACCCCGGGACCCATCTGATGCTGTTGAAGAGGGTATCAGGGCCCTGGAAAAGACAACACCGGATTTTGTGGGTAAGCTCGACGAGCTCATACACGGTACCACCCTCGTCATAAACTCCATCATCGAGAGAAAGGGTGCAAGAACAGGGCTTATAACAACAAAAGGCTTCAGGGACATCCTGGAGATAGGTAGGGAGATACGCTATGCACCCTACGATATATTCGCTGAGTTCCCAAAACCCCTTGTCCCGAGGAGATACAGGGTGGAGGTGGACGAGAGGATAAGGAGCGACGGCACAATACTTAAACCCTTAGACCATGAGGACGCCAGAAGGGCAGTAAAAAGCCTCATTGATATGGGGGTAGAATCCATTGCTGTCTGTCTTATAAACTCCTTTGAAAATCCTGTCCATGAAAAGATGATAGAGGAGATTATCAAGGAGGAGGCACCGTGGGTCTCCACATCCATATCCTATCGTGTCCTCCCACAGATAAAGGAATATGAGAGGACAAGCACCACTGTAACAAATGCCTATGTAAAACCCCTAACAGGCCGCTATCTCTCCAAACTATCAGATAGGCTTGCATCCATCGGGTTCAGGGGTAAACTCTTTATCATGTTAAGTAGCGGCGGTATCACATCAGTAGAGACAGCAGCAGAGTTCCCGGTAAGGATAATAGAGTCAGGTCCTACTGCCGCAGTCATTGCAGGTCAATACTACGGAAAGCACTTCAACATCCCTGAGATGTTCTGCTTTGATATGGGCGGGACAACAGCCAAGTCATGCCTTATACAAAAAGGGGTTGCCGGGGTCGTCCCCACCTTTGAGGTAGGCCGTGTCCAGAGATTTATGAAGGGAAGCGGGCTGACCATCCAGGTCCCTGTTGTTGATTTAATGGAGATAGGTGCAGGAGGCGGCAGTATCGCCAAGGTAAGCAAACTCGGGACACTACAGGTAGGGCCGGAGAGTTCTGGTGCAGACCCGGGACCTATCTGCTATGGAAGGGGAGGAACAGAACCCTGCGTAACCGATGCAGACCTCCTCCTTGGTTATCTCGACGAGAACTATTTTCTCGGCGGTGAAATGAGGCTCGACAAGGAGTCTGCAAGACGTGGCGTAGAGGAAAAGATTGCAAAGCCACTGGGGGTATCCTTTGTCCAGGCCATATGGGGTATCCATGACCTGATAAACGAGACAATGGCAGCAGCAGCCAAGACACATATAGCAGAAAAGGGTGGCAACCCCAAGATAGTAACTATAGCTGCATTCGGTGGCGCAGGCCCTGTCCATGCATACGGCCTTGCCAAGAAACTTGAGGCACCCCGTCTTATAGTGCCGCCCAATGCCGGTGTGGGCTCTGCCATGGGTTTCTTTACAGCACCCAGGGCATTCGACCTTGTGAGGAGTCATAAGGTGGCCCTAAACAGTGTGGACTTTGCTGATATTGAGAATATATTCTTGGATATGGAAAAAGAGGCAGTCCAGATACTGAAGAAGGAATCAGGGGAAGAGACTATTCGATTTGATCGCTCCCTGGATATGCGTTTTGTAGGACAGGGTTCTGAGGTCAATATACCTGCACCCCCCGGTGACTTCAGGGGACACAATAGGGAGCAGATAAGACGGCTCTTTGATGACGTATATGAAAAGCTATACGGCAGGACATACCCTGACTCAGAGGTAGAGTTCATAAATTTCAAGATAAGGGCGTCCTTACCTGAGAGGCTCTTGCAGCTCCCAAGACTCGAGAAAAAGAAAGACCAGACCATAGATGCTGCCATAAAGGGGACAAGACCTGCATACTCTAATATAGCAAAGGATTTCATACCCTATACAGTCTATGACAGATACAAACTATTCCCGGGTGCAGGTTTCAATGGCCCGGCCATCATAGAGGAGAGAGAGTCAACCCTTATAGTTGGTGAGGATGCATATGTGAGGATGGATGACTATGGATTCCTATGGATTGACCTTAAGGAGGTAAGATAATGGCTGCTGTGTTTGATCCCATAACCCTTGAGATTTTATGGCGTAGGCTTATCTCTATAGTAGACGAGGCAGATTCAAGTGTTGCAAGGACAGCATTCTCAAGCCTGCTAAGGGATGCCCATGACTATACGTGTATGTTTACAGATAGATTTGGCAGGGAGCTTGCCCAGGGGACATTTGCCACCCCTGGTCAGTCAGGTGCCATGGCACTGGGCATAAAAAACCTTGTCAACAAGTTCCCTCCTGACTATTACAGCCCCGGAGATGTGTTCATAACAAACGACCCCTGGGCACTGGCAGGGCACCTAAACGATGTGTGCGTCATGAGCCCTATATTTTACAAAGACCAGCTTGTGGCTTTTACTGCCTGTGTCTTCCACCACTCGGATATAGGCGGCCGGGTTGCCTCGGATAACCATGATGTCTTTGAGGAGGGACTCTTTATACCCCTTGTAAAGCTCTATGATAGAGGTGTCCTCAATGAATCAGTTCTTGAAATGATAAGGTGGAATGTGAGGACCCCTGAGGAGGTCATAGGCGATATAAGGTCCCAGATTGCTGCCAATTATGTATGCTCTGAAAAGATATGCCAGATGCTCAAGGAGAGCAACCTGGAAAATCTCGATGACCTGGCAGACCAGATTATTGGTCTCACAGAGAGGAGTATGAGGGAGGAGATACAGAAGATACCCCGGGGTGTATACAGTGCAAAGGGTATAATAGAGCAGACAAAGGGCAACCAGGACATAGTCATAAATGCCAAGGTAGAGGTCAATGAAAGTAATATCATAATTGATTTAGACGGTTCTTCCCCGCAGGTGAACTGGGGAGGGAATGTGGTCTATAATTTCACATACGCCTATGTATTTATGGCGATAAAGAGCATGTTCGCCCCTGACATACCCAATAATGACGGCTGTGCAAGACCTATAAAACTCACTGCACCTGAAGGTACTGTGGTTAACTGCAGATTCCCTGCAGCAGTTGCAGCAAGGATGCAGATAGGCCACTTTATGACAGAGATTATATACCGTGCCCTATCCGGTGTATTGCCCAATAAGGTAATAGCAGGCTCAGGGGGCACACCTGCTGCCATGAATGTATTCTACGGAAGGAGAAAGGATGGGAGCCCCTGGCACTCGGTTATTATAAGGGGGGGAGGTATGGGTGCCGGTGCCAATAACGACGGCAACTATGTCTATATATTCCCTGCCAACGGGGCAAATACCCCTGTAGAGATATTCGAGAGTGACACGCCCCTTATTGTAGAAAAAAGAGAACTCCTCACAGACTCCGGTGGGCCCGGGAGGATGAAGGGCGGTCTCGGCAAGAGGGAGGTCTTTAGAATACCTGATGATGAATATGCACCTATACCCCCTGTAAACCTCGGCATCCAGGCCGGGAGATACGTTTACCCTGCCGAGGGTCTCTTTGACGGCAGGCCAGGGAGGAAGGCACAGTTCCTTGTAAATGAAACCCCTGGAAACCCATACGGTCTAACCCAGTTAAAACCCGGGGATGTGATTGTAATAGATGCACCTGGTGGCGGTGGATACGGGAACCCCTTTGAGCGAGACCCTGAAATGGTACTACACGACGTTATAGAGGGTTATGTGAGCATAGAGAGCGCCAGACAGGATTACGGTGTTGTTATAAACCCTGAGACAAAAGAGATAGACTGGGGGGAGACAAAAAAACTCAGGGAAAAAATATAAATAGGAAAAAGTCAATAGAGGAGGGTGTAAGATATGGAAAGACCTTTTGATGCCACGGTGAAGACAGAGAAGGAATTAAAGGCGCTCCAACTTGAAGGCCTGAAATGGACAGTCAATCATGCCTACAATGGCTCTGCTACCTACAGGAAAAAATTCGATGAGGCAGGGGTAAAACCAAAGGATATCAAGTCACTGGATGACATAAGAAAGCTGCCCTTTACAACCAGTAAAGACCTGCAGGAGGGATACCCCTTCCCTCTTTTGAGTGTCCCTATGGAAAAGGTTATCCGAATCCATGCCTCAAGCGGGACAACGGGTAAGAGGAAGGTCCTTTGCTACACTGCCAAGGATGTGGATGACTGGGCGAATATGTTTGCCCGTTGCTACTCCTATGCAGACTGTACTGTAGAGGACAGGATACAGATAGCAGTGGGATACGGTGTATGGACAGCAGGTTGGGGCTTCCAGAATGGTTGCGAGCGTTTTGGCGCCATGTCAATCCCCATAGGCCCCGGCAATACGGACATGCAGTGTCAGTTCCTTGAGGACTTCGGGACAACAGCTATGTGCTGCACTGCCTCCATGGGTCTTCTCATGTCTGAAGAGATAGAGAAGAGGGGCTTGAGGGGAAAGATAGCATTAAGAAAGATGATATTCGGCTCTGAGAGGTCAAGCGATGCCATGAGAAAGAGGATATCTGAGCTCTCAGGCGTTGCCTATGACCAGCTTTTCGATATACCAGGTATGACCGAGCTATATGGACCAGGGACAGGCCTTGACTGTCGCTATCATACCGGCATCCACTACTGGGCAGACTATTATATACTGGAGATACTAAACCCTGACACCCTTGAGCCTGTCCCAGAGGGAGAGGTAGGGGAGATGGTAGTAACAACCCTGAGGAAAGAGGCAGTGCCCCTAATAAGATACAGGACAAGGGATTTAACAAGGCTTATGTCCGGGGAGTGCCCCTGCGGCAGCATCATGCCGAGGCATGATAGGATACTTGGCCGCTCAGATGACATGTTCATATTCAGGGCTGTCAACATCTATCCAAGCCATATTGACCAGATACTCTCCAGCATCAAGGAGGTGGGGAGCGAATATCAGATAATCCTTTACAGAAAGGAAAAGAGTGGTAAAGACCATATGACCATAAAGGTAGAGAGGGCACAGGGGCTTACACCCTCCCACGACCTGGATAAACACATAAGAAAGACCATAGAGCATGAGGTAAAGAAACAGATACTGGTGAGTTGCGATGTAGAGGTGGAGGACTATGGCTCACTACCGCGCTCTGAGAGAAAGACAAAGAGGGTATTTGATAACAGGGAATAGAGATATGGGTCAATACGATATGAACCCATCTTTGCCCTTGACCATTGACCCTTTAGCATTAAATTGAAAGGAGGCTATTGTGAGAGGTTTTGAATACTATAAACCAAAGACAGTAAAAGAGGCGATAGAACTAATGGTGAGCCTTGAAAATGCAAAATTTATCGCTGGTGGTACAGATATTATGGTGCTCATAAGGCAGAAAAAGATATCGCCCCAGTCTGTTGTATCCCTGAGAAACATACCGGAACTTGCCGAGATAGATACAAAGGATGGCCTAAGGATAGGCAGTTGCGTAACCCACAATGACATAGATAAAAACGAGTATATAAAAAAATACTACTCTGCATTGACGGATGCCACAAGCCAACTCGGTTCAAGACAGATTAGGAATGTTGCAACAATAGGCGGGAACATCTGCAACGCAGCACCCTCAGCAGATACTGCATGCCCCCTCCTTGTCCTTGATGCAAAGGCTGTTATCATGGGTCAAGACAGCTCAAGGGAGGTAGACCTGGATGAATTCTTTCTCGGACCAGGCAAAACTGTGCTCTCCAGGGGAGAGATACTGAAAGAGTTTATCATGCCCCGCTTTAATGAGAATACAGGTTCTTCATATATAAAACATACAAGGAGAGAGGCCATGGACCTCCCTATACTCGGTGTTGCCACAAGGATAACCATATCCATAACCAGTGGCAATGAGGTCCGCTGCAGGGATATGTTCTGCACCATAGACAGCATATCCAATATACTTGAGAGATTAAAGGATGAAGGTCTCAGATGCGAGGATGTGAGGATTGCCATGGGCGTTGTGGCACCCCGTCCCATAAGGGCAAAAAAGGCAGAGGCTGCACTAAAGGGGAAGATAGTAACACCTGAACTCTTTGAAGAGATTGGTGAGATTGCAGCAAGCGAGGCACAGCCAAGGGATAGCGTAAGGGGTGAGGCATGGTATAGGAGAGAGATGATTAAGGTGCTCGTTAAAAGGTCACTTGCAAAATCCATGGACAGGGTAATCAGGCCAGATGAGGCAATTTATCCTGAGAGACTCTGGTAAGGGGGTAAAAGATGAAAAAAGAGATAACTTTCAATCTAAATAATGAAGAGACAACAGTTGAGGTGGACCCAAAGTGGACACTCCTGTATCTTCTCAGGGAGGTTCTTAACCTGACAGGGACAAAAGAGGGCTGCGGTTACGGAGAGTGTGGTGCATGCACAGTCATAATAGACGGTAAGGCGGTAAATTCGTGTATCTTTCCTGTACTTGAGGCAGAAGGCAAGAACATTATTACCATAGAAGGGCTTGCCAAGGACGGACAGATGCATCCGCTTCAAAAGGCATTTATAGAAAAGGGTGCTGTCCAATGCGGATTCTGCACGCCAGGGATGATTATGTCTGCCAAGGCATTACTTGATGAAAAAAAGAATCCCACAGACGAAGACATTAAAGAGGCCATAGAGGGCAATCTCTGCAGATGCACAGGTTATGTAATGATAATAGATGCCATAAAATCAGTAGCAGCAGGGAGGTAGATATGGATAATCTCAAGGTAGTAGGAAAAAAGATACCAAAGATAGATGCACCATTAAAGGCAACAGGTGCAGCGCTATATATACAGGATGTGAAGATCCCAGGTATGTTACACGGCAAGATCCTATACAGTCAATATCCCCATGCCAGGATTATTAAACTTGATACCTCAAAGGCAGAAAAGCTACCGGGGGTAAGGGCAGTTGTTACGGCAAAGGATATGCCACCCAATTTCAGGATAGGTATAATGAAGGATAACCCACCTCTGAAATCAGGTAAGGTGCTCTCCATCAGAGATGAGATAGCTGCTGTGGCAGCCACAACCCCTGAGATAGCAGAAGAGGCCCTGTCTCTAATAGAGGTTGAATATGAGGAACTCCCGGGCATTTTCGACCCCCTTGAGGCCATGAAAGAAGGTGCGATGCTCATTCACGAGGAGGCAAAATCAAATATCCTCAAGATGCCCTGGAGGCTTATATGCGGTGATGTGGAAAAGGCAAAACAGGAATCTGCCTACATAGTAGAGGATACATTCTCCACACAGTGGGTGACACACTGCTGCCTCGGGACAAGTGGCTGTGTTGCCCATTTTGATATGCACAACAACCTCACCATGTATAGTAATACACAGATTCCATCGCTGGCCCAGAATGACTTTGTAGAGGCACTAAATGCCTTTGGATTGAAAAACAGGCGTGTGAGGATTATCCAGGCGGTTATAGGGGGAGGTTTTGGAAGCAAGCTCGATACCTATGCCTATGAATACATAGCCATACTACTTGCCCTGAAGACGAGAAAACCTGTAAAGATAATATTCACAAGGGAGGAGGAATTTTTTGCCACGTCACCCCGTCAATGCACTATAACAAAGATTTCCCATGGCTGTGACAAGGACGGCAGGCTTACATTCAGGGATGTGGAGATGGTCCTCGATAACGGGGCATATACATCATGGGGGGCAACAACACCATCTGTCATGATGCTCCCTATATCATCACTTTATAAGGTACCCAATGTAAGATATATAGCCAAATGCGTCTACACAAATAATACATACTGCCAGGCAATGAGGGGATATGGTAACCCCCAGGCCACCTTTGCCATAGAATCAAGCCTTGACCAGCTCGCTGAAAAGGCAGGGATTGACCCCCTTGAGTTAAGGAGGATAAATGCCAATGAACCTGGTGAGATTACACCCCAGAGGTTCAAGATTACATCATGCGGCATGAAGGAGTGTATAGAAGAGGTCTATAAAAGGCTTAACTGGAAGGAAAAAAGGGGAAAGGACAATGGAAGGGGGGTTGGTATGGCATCCCTTATCCATGTTGGGGGAGGAGCCCGTGTCTATAAATCTGATGGATGTGGCACTATTATCAAGATGGATGACTTTGGCAAGGTGGATGTATTCACAGGGGCAAGTGATATAGGTCAGGGTTCTGATACAGTGATTGCCCAGATAGTTGCAGAGGTAATAGGCATACCCATAGAGGATGTAAATGTGATTAACAATGACACGGATATATGCCCCTGGGATGTGGGTGTCCATGCAAGCAGGACCACCTTTGTGGCCGGCAATGCTGCCCTGGGTGCAGCGAGAAAGATAAGGGAACAGATACTCGAGGCAGCAGGCAAGATCCTTGATGAAGACCCGGCAGACCTCGATATAAAAGACGGTATGGTTTTTTCTACAAAAAACAAGGAAAAGAGCACACCTCTTGGAAAGGCATTGAGGAAGATACACTATACCCTTGGGGGAAAGATGCTCATGGCAGAATACTTCTATGACCCTGCCAATGAAAACTTTGATAAGGAATTCAAGGGTAATCTCTCTGTCTCATATGCCTATGGCGCCCATGGTGTGGAGGTGGAGGTAGACAGAGAGACAGGCAAGGTAAAGATATTGAATTATGTTGCTGCCCATGATGTAGGCAAGGCAATCAATCCCTTGCTCCTTGAGGGTCAGATATACGGCGGGGGGCTCCAGGGTATAGGATATGCCCTTGGCGAGAAGATGGTTTATCAGAACGGTAGGCTTATGAACGGTAATTTCCTCGATTACAAGATACCTACTGCAAAAGATGTACCGCCTATCCAGCCTGTTATCGTGGAGACGGATGAGAAAGATGGGCCTTTTGGTGCAAAGGGTATAGGGGAGCCAGGGCTTGTCCCCACTGCCCCGGCCATTGCCAATGCCATATACGATGCCATCGGGGTCCGCATCAAAGACCTCCCGATTACACCGGAGAAGATACTCGCTGCACTAAAGGCAAAGGATAAATAGAAAATTTAGGGGGATACAGATGGATGATAATCTAAAGATAGTGGGAAAGAGGGTTGTAAGGAGCGACTCTTATGCCAAGGTCACAGGCAGTGCCCTATACACTGCTGATTTGAAACTCCCGGGTATGCTTGTGGCAAAGGTTCTAAGGAGTCCTTATCCCCACGCAAAAATAATAAGTATAGATGTGAGTGGTGCACTGAAAGTGCCGGGGGTAAAGGCTGCTGTGAGCGGTTTTGATGCATACGGGGTAAAATGGGGTGTTTTCCGCTACACCCAGGACCATGCCATGTTGCCCACAGACAAGGTGCGATACATAGGCGAGGATGTGGCTGCAGTGGCAGCAGTGGACGAAGAGACTGCCCTTGAAGGGCTTTCACGGATTAAGGTGGAATACGAGCCCCTTGATGCTGTGTTCGACCCTGTAGAATCCATGAAAGACGGTGCGCCGCAGATACACAACGAGTATAAAAACAATATAAACATCCACGTCCACATAGATGTGGGTGAGGTGGATAAGGCCATGGCAAAGGCATATCTCGTAAGGGAGGATACATTCAAGGCAGCCGGGGAGGCATATGCCATGATGGAGCCCTATGCAGTGGTTGCATCATATGCCAATGGATACCTTGATCTATGGATGCCCAATGCAGGCCCCCATGTCAGGGCAAAGGCCCTCTCCAACCTCCTGAAGATACCATTAAACAGGGTAAGGGTCAGACACATAAACTCCGGGGGTGCATTCGGGGGGCGCTCAGAGGTAGCACCAGGAGACCTTGTGGCATCCCTTCTCACCATAAAGTCAGGAAGGCCTGTAAAACTTGTCCTCTCCAGGGAGGAGAATGCCACAAGCTCAAGGCAGGTCCATGATATTGTTGCCACTGTTAAGACAGGCATGAAAAAAGACGGGACAATAGTGGCTAAGGACTATAAGGTAATCTATGATGGCGGTGCCTATAGCTCCACAGGCCCCATTGCCACCTCCATTCCTTTCTATGTATATGAAGAGTGCTACCGCTTCCCCAATGTGAGGTATAATGGTTACAGGGTATTCACAAATAAGGGCATCAGGGGAATGTATGGTTGCCACGGCAGGGCATTTCTAGCCGGGAATGAGGCACAGATGGATATGATGGCAAAGGAGTTAGGCCTTGACCCTGTTGATGTCCGACTGAAAAACGGCCTCACTGCCGGGGAGATGACAGCAACAAAATCAAAAATAACAAGCTGTGGTCTAAAGGATACCATAATCGAGGCATCAGAGAAGACAAACTTTAAAAAGAGATGGAAGAAGAAGGAAAAAAACAGAGGTATAGGCATGGGCTGCGTTGCCATCATGTGCGGTTTCCCTATGGGTTTTCGCTCAGGCTCTTCATGCTATGTCAAGATTAACGATGACGGCCAGGTCACCCTGGTCACAGGTCTTGTGGATAACGGCCAGGGTAATGAATCCATGGTCATCCAGGTGGCATCAGAGGTCCTGGGTGTACCTATGGAGGATATAAACCTTGTAAATGCAGATACAGAGGTAACAAACCTCGACCCGGGGGCATATTCTCAGGCTGCTGCCTATGTGGGGGCAAATGCCGTGAAGGCAGCGTGTGAAAATGTGAGAAAGAGGCTGATATCCATAGCCAGTGAAAAGCTCGGTGTCCCAGAGTCAGATATTGACCTGAAAGACCGTATTGCCTATTCAATAAAGCAACCGGACAAGAGGATGCCTATATCATGGATTGCAAGGGAGGCATTCTTCAGGGGAGAGCCCATTGTTGCCACAGGTTCATTCTTCCCTGATATAGATTTTGAGAGGGAATGGGTCACAAGGCCATGGGGCCAGATGGCAGGGACATTCTCCTTTGGGACATCTGTGGCAGAGGTGGAGGTGGATTATGAGACAGGGAAGATAATCGTCCCGAGATTCACTGCTGCCCATGACTGCGGAAGGCCCATAAATCCCATGGCAGTTGAAGGTCAGATGGAGGGGTCTATACAGCAGGCAGGCATTGCCACCATCACAGAGGGTAACGTGTGGTACAGGGGATTCCTGCTAAACCCTGACCTCCTGGAATATAAGGTGCCCCTTGCCTGTGATATGCCTGAGATAGATACCATCATTGTCAGTTCCCATGACCCTAAAGGACCTTTTGGTGCCAAAGAGGGCGGCCTCACCGTGAGGATGAACGCCTATAGTGCAATAGCCTGTGCCTTTACAAATGCCACAGGCATCCTCTTTGAGGAGTTACCTCTTACACCAGATAAGGTATTGAATCTCTTAGAGAAAAATAAGGGGGTTAAGTGATGATTCTACCTAAATTTGAATATAAAAAGGCACGGACTATCGAGGAGGCACTGGAGATATACAGCCAATACAATGGAGAGGCCTTTTACCTTGCCGGAGGGACCGACCTTGTCCCTCTCCTCAAACACAGGCTCTTTAATCCAAAGGTAGTAATAGATATAAAGGGTATAGAAGAGCTAAAGACTATAACAAAAAAAGGGGGCAACCTCCTGGTTGGACCCAATGCAACACTCTATGAACTTAAGGGGACCCCTGAAATTCAGGAGAAGCTCCCCTGCCTATTTCAATCCCTTGATGCAACGTCCTGTGAGACCCTCCAGATGAGGGGGACTATAGGGGGCAACATCATGCAGAATACCCGTTGTCTCCAGTACAATAAGTCACTGGAATGGCGAACAGCAAGGGGCTTCTGTTACAAGATGGGTGGCAAGACATGCAATGTGGTCCTCAATGCAAAGGCATGTTATTCCAATTATTGCGGTGATAATGCACCGAGCCTTATGACAGTTGATGCAAAGGCAAGGATTGTAGGTCCCACAGGAGAAAGGACCATAAAGGTCGAGAAACTCTTCAGCGGCGATGGAAAAGAACCTTTCACAGTAAAACCAGGGGAAATACTCAAAGGGATTATAATCCCTTTAAAAGAGACAAAAGGCGCATATGAAAAACTTACTGTAAGGGGCTCTATAGACTATCCCCTTGTGGGTGTTGCAGTAACCATAAAAGATGGCTCTGCAAAGGTAGGTGTAACAGGGATCGGCCCATGTCCTCGTGTATACGAACTCAAGGAGGTCAATGAAAAAGAAATAAACAACATAGCAGACAAGGCATATGAGGATGCAAAACCTGTTTTAAATGCTGTGTTGACACCGGCATATAGAAAAAAGATGGTTGGTGTCTTAATCAAAAGGGCATTCAAAAGAATTGAGAAGGGAGGTAGCAGATGAAGACAGTAAAGGTCACCATTAATGTTAATAATGAAAAGATAAAACTCCAGGTGAAACCATACGAGACCCTTCTCGAGACCTTAAGGGAGAGGCTTGCGCTGACAGGCGCTAAAGAGGCGTGCAGCCTCGGTTCATGCGGTTCCTGCACTGTCCTGCTCAATGGAACCCCGGTGAGGTCATGCCTAATCCTCACGCCTGAGGTGGACGGGGCATCCATCACCACCATTGAAGGTCTTAAAGAGGATGGAAAACTCCATCCGCTCCAGGAGGCATTCATGGAAAAGGGTGCTGTCCAGTGTGGTTTCTGCACCTCTGGTATGATTATGACAGCCAAAGGGCTCCTGAACCGTAATAAAAAACCATCCAGGGCTGAGATTATAAAGTCAATATCATCTAATATATGCCGCTGCACAGGGTATAAGAAGATAGTGGAGGCAGTGGAGGAGGCATCAAAGAAGATGGCTTAGAGCCCACTTTTGGAGAAAGCATGTGACTTAAAGCCTGAGGACTTTTTTCAAGGGTCTCTATTGTCTATGTTGACTTTATGATAATCGGGGTTTATAGTATCTACAAGGGCTGACATGAAGGTAAATGTAAGGGTTGAGTCAAATCTAAGGATAAAGAACCTCTTTGAGCCGCCTTTTTATATTGACCTCAGTGAGGATGAGGCAGACCTAAAAGGTCTATTAAAGAACCTGAAAAGACTTTATCCCTACATGAGGTTTATAGAGAGTGAAGAGATGGGCGATGACCTCCGTCATGTCTATCTCAATGGCGTGAGCCATTTTACATTCCCGGAGGGCTTGAATAAAAAGGTCAAGGAAGGAGATACAGTCCTTGTGGAGGCATATATGGACCCCCTTGCAGGGGGATAATAGGTTTTTACATCCCTGACCTTTCAAATAACCTCTTTATCCTGCAACCATATTAAAGGCAAATGTGGTTTTCCCTATCTGTCCTGGCCCTGTTAGAAAAATCATTTTTTCTCTGCTGATCTCAGGGTCGAATATATATTCCCTAACTATGCGACTAAACATATGGATAATTTATATATCACTGTAAATTTGTCAGGACTTTTTTATTGATATATGTAAATTTGTCATAATTTAAAGCAATTTAAAACCCCTTCAAGACATGCAAAATTTATCTCAATTTTTACTCTGCGTTGAAATGAAAAGGGAAATGGGTCGTTACCTTATACTCAATGTGGTTTATAATTGCCTCTGCAAGCTCCTCAGGCGTCGAGGTATCTTCCCAGTTGAAGCCTGAACCATCATCTTCAAGGGGCAGCATAAAAAAATTTATTAACCTTGCCTCACGCCATTCAGGCATTGCAAAGATAAATTCTTTTATGCCCTGCTCTACATCCATATTCTTTTTAGTGATGCCCCAGATAGCAAGCTGGATACAGTAAAGGCTTTTTGAATCAGGCTCCTCCCCTACGCAGATAAGCATCTCTTTAGATTTGTTGTTCAGGGGCAGGTCATTTAATTCCTTTAATGTCTTTTTCATATCACAAACCTTTCTAAAACATTAGTCTCTATATTTACCATGTTGCTGGTTCATTTTCAAAAAACTTTTTAAACCCCTGAAAATATGCTATTTTATTTAGCGATGTATATCCGTTTTATTTCTATAATTATCATAGCCTCCATATTTTTCATGTCTTCACATGTCCTCTCCTCTGACTTATACGAAAAAAAACGGGAGGAGATGGTGAGATATGATATTGAGGCAAGGGGCATAAAGGACAAAAAGGTCTTAAATGCCATGCTGAAGGTAAAGAGGCACCTTTTTGTAGACACTTCCCTCATGGACAAGGCATATAATGACCATCCCCTTCCCATAGGCGAGGGTCAGACCATATCCCAGCCCTATATTGTGGCCCTCATGACAGAGGCTGCATCCCTGAAAGGCAGTGAAAGGGTCCTCGAGATAGGCACGGGCTCAGGTTATCAGGCAGCTATCCTTGCCGAGATTGTAAAAGAGGTCTATACAATTGAGATAAACAGAAAGATCTATGAGATGGCATCGAGGCGTCTTGACGAGATGGGATATAAAAATATAAAGGTAAGACACGGGGATGGATATCAAGGATGGAAGGAATATGCTCCATTCGATGTTATAATGGTGACAGCAGCAGCAAAGCACATCCCCCCTCCCCTCTTAGAGCAGCTAAAAGAAGGGGGCAGGTTAATAATACCCCTTGGGAATACACTCTTTCACCAGAACCTGACTGTTGTCCGTAAGGAAAAAGGCAGGACTATTATCTCAGAGATATGCGGGGTCAGGTTCGTCCCCATGACCGGAGAGGCGCAGAAGAAAAAATAATTTTTTTTAAAAAAACTATTGACAAATTTTCCAACTTTTTATAAAATCATCTTGTTAAATAATTCACAATTAAGTTTGTGAAGCTTATTTGAAAATCAGATATTTTGGACGAAATCAAAAAAAGATGGAAAAATTTCGGACTTTGTGCTATTAAAATGTAAATTATTTCACAAAGCCTTTTTCATTATAGAAATTCACCTCCATAAGCTTCTCATAATAACCCCCCTTCCCCCTGGGGCCACCCAGGGGGTTTTTCTTTACAAATGAACGCTTTTTATTGTATATTTCTTCACAATGGGCATCTCAACTATTAATCACTATACCGGCGGCATCCTAAGTATGCTCTATTCAGCAGGGCCGGTGGCCAAGGCAGTTGTCTTGATACTCCTCATATTCTCTATCCTTTCCTGGACTATAATCCTCTTCAAGTTTAAACAGTATGGCAAGACAGAAAAAGACGGTGACAGGTTTCTTAGGACCATAAGGGAGGTCGGCTCTTTTAAAAAACTCACCACAGTCTATAGAGGCAACCCTGATAATGCATTCTACCGACTCGTCATAGCATCTTATAAAGAGATTACCTCTATGAAGACAGAAAACCCCGGTCTAACAAAGGAGGGTATTGCCCGTATAGAGAATGTTTTAAAGATAACCATATCAGAGGAGACAGAGAGACTGGAGAGGAGACTGTCATTTCTTGCTACAACAGCCAATACAGCACCCTTTATAGGTCTTTTCGGGACAGTCTGGGGTATAATGGACTCTTTTAGAGAGATAGGCCTCAGAGGGACAACAAGCCTTGCTGTGGTTGCCCCGGGCATAAGCGAGGCCCTTATTGCCACTGCCATAGGTCTTGCAACAGCCATACCTGCTGTTCTTGCCTACAACTATTTCCTCGGCAGGCTGAAAGGGATACTTGCCAAGATGGAAAACGCCTCCATATATATCCTGAACACCATAGACAGATGAAGGCATCTAAAGACACCAAGACACCCCTGTCAGAGATTAATATAATCCCCCTTGTAGATGTCATGCTCGTCCTCCTTATAATATTCATGATAACCGCGCCCATGATGCAGCACGGCATGAATATAGACATCCCAAGACTCACCACAAAACCCCTGCCTGCCAAGGATGAACCTCAGATATTGAGTATCACAAAGGAAAGGCAGATTATCCTCAATGAAAAGAAACTGGATTTTAAAGACCTGAAACCTGCTGTGCAATTTCTCTTTGCCAACAAACCTGTAAAAGAGATATACTTAAGGGCAGATAAAGAAGTGCCATACGGTTTTGTTGTGACATGCATGGGCCTCATAAGAGAGGCAGGTGTAGAAAAGATAAATATAGTGACCAAACCCCAGGAGGATTAATGAGGGAAGAGACATGGTATAAGATGCTCATCGTCTCAACCATCCTCCATCTTGTGTTCTTGGCCGCCTTCAGTATACCCATAAAAAAATCGGCAAAGAGGATTGATCTGTCTTCATCTTATTCAGTGAATCTCGTGGGCGACATGGCAGGCGGTATACCTGGTCATGGCAAAGGTATGCCTTCCGGGGCAGAGGAATTAAAGACCCCACCATTACAGCAGAAGACAACCCACGAGAAGGTAACCCGGCCCCCTTCTGCAAAAAAGAGACAGGCACCTGTGAGGCAGGAGACAAAGGCCGTATCTCTTTCAAAACAGAAGGTTCCCCCAAAGAATGACAGACATCAGGCAGAGGGCCTTACCAAGGATGAACTGAGCCGCCTTGATAGAAGGATAAGCGAGATGCAGAGGAGGACAAACTACCTCGATGTGACCCAGATGAGGGCAAAGGCAGGAGATGGTGGTAAGGGTTCAGGGGCACAGGGTTATGGATTACCCATATCCGGTCAGGGCACAGGAAGACCCCTTGACCTTGTCTCACAGAAATACATATTCGATATCTGGGAAAAGATAAAAGAGGCATGGGGGCTCCCTGGTTCATATTCATCGAAAAAGAATCTTGAGAGCATTGTCACCATAAAAATCAGGAAAGATGGCAGGATAATAGATATAAACTTCGAGAAGAGATCCGGTAACAGACTCTATGATGAATCCATCCTCAGGGCAATCAGGTCAATAGACCCCCTGCCACCTGTACCGCCTTCCTTTAACTCTGATACAGTTGAGCTTGGTTTCCGATTCATGCCTGGTGATGTATCTTAGACGCTCTGGGGCTTAACCCCACCTGATAAAAGCAGGATGGGGTTAAGGGCTGAAAAGATCTATAGTCTTTATTCTCCAGTTATAGTCTACCTTTGAGGCCGCTACCTTCTATTTCTGTCTTTTTTTTCTTATCCTGTTTATCAGTTGCTCAAAATATACAGTCAGATAGTTTCTTGTTATATAAAACCCTATAACAATCAAAAGGCTTATTACAAGAAGGATAAAGAATGCCTGATATTTACCATGCCTTAACGCATCACCCTGCAGTGTAAGCATCATTGTCCCGGGCAGCCGGCCGAGTACATTCATAATAAGAAAATCTACAAGTCTTATATGGGTAAGACCAAGGAGGTAACAAAGTGAATCCTTGGGAAAGCCAGGGATTACAAAGAAGATAAAGGTTATATAAAGACCCTTATGGGTGACAAAGTGATTGAACTTGTCAATGTATTCTTTTTTTACAACCTTCTCCACAGCCTTTATGCCGAATAACCTGGTTATATAAAAGGCTATCAAAGAGCCTATGGTAAGGCCTATGGTAGATAAAACCCCACCCATTACCTTGCCGAATAAAAACCCCCCGACAAACCCTGTTACCTCACCGGGTATGGGTGCAAATACCACCTGCAATGCCTGGATAATGACAAACACAAAGGCTGCAAATGGCCCAAAGGATGCTATAAACACCTTTAGACGCTTGGGGTCATAGAAGAACCTGTAATACTGGATTATCTCCCTCCAGGCCCCCTCATGATAGATATAAAATATCAAGGATAAGAGGGCTAAGGCAAAGACATAGAGGAGGACCCTCAGTATAACAGACATCAGTTTTGTTTTTACAATGGAGTTTTCTTTCAAGTCTGTATCGCCACTGTCCTGAGAACCTCGTCCACCGTGGTCAACCCCTCTTGAAGCAGTATCAGACAGTAGTCCTTCAGGGTTCTCATGCCAGAGTTTATTGCCTCCTGTCTTATTACCTGGGTATCTGCGCCCTCTGCAATCAAATGCCTTACAGACTCATTGACCATGAGGACCTCATAGACACCCACCCTGCCCTTATAACCGGATAGGCCGCAGGCATCACAGCCCTTGCCCTTATAAAGCTCGACCCCCTCCTCTAAACCGAGGTATTTCAAGACAACACCCTCTGGTTTATATTTTTCCTTACACTGGGGGCAGATTCTACGGACAAGCCTCTGGGCGATAATGCCAATAATGGATGTGGATGTGAGAAATGGCTCTATACCCATCTCATTGAGCCTCATAAATGTGCTTGGTGCATCATTGGCATGGAGTGTGGTAAAGACAAGATGACCTGTTAATGCCGCCTCCACAGCAATCTTTGCTGTCTCCTTGTCCCTTGTCTCGCCTACAAGTATTATATCCGGGTCCTGTCTCAGAAACGCCCTCAATACACGGGCGAAATCAAGACCAATATCTGCATTTACCTGAACCTGGTTTATCCCTGCCAGGTCATACTCAATGGGGTCTTCCACTGTTGATATATTTACATCTATGCTGTTTTTCTCTGCCAGTGCACTGTATAAGGTCGTGCTCTTCCCTGAACCGGTAGGGCCTGTTACATAGATGATGCCGTATGGTTTGGCTATCATCTCCCTTACAAGGTCAAGGGTGGGTTTATGCGTAATGAGTTTATCAAGCCCCATGGCAGTATTGCTCTTGTCCAGTATCCTCGTGCATATCTTTTCGCCGAACTTTGTAGGTATAGTGGAGACCCTGAAGTCTATGGACTTTGACCCGAGCCTCATGGTAATCCTTCCATCCTGTGGGAGCCTTCTCTCAGTGATGTCGAGCTTTGATATGATCTTTATCCTGCTCACAAGGGGCAGGACCACCTTTCTCGGCAGCACCATCTCCTCCCTTAAGACACCGTCTATCCTGTATCTCACCCTGAGGGATTTCTCCATAGGCTCTATATGTATATCGCTGGCGCCCTTTTTTAATGCCATGGCTATAATGTTATTTGTAAGCCTGATGATAGGCGCCTCCTGTGCCTCATTCTGGAGGTCTGTTATACCGATATCATCTTCCTTGCTCTCCTCTATCTCCACATCCTTTAAGAAATCAGACTGGACATTGTCCATGGATTCAAGGAGGGAATCAAGGTTGACCTCCTGCTTATCCTCACCCTTTTTCATTATCTCAGGGTATTCCTTTTCCATGAATGTCTTAAAATCATCCTCTGAGATAACTACAGGCTCTATGGCCAGACCTTTTATAAATTTCCTCACCTCGTCGATGGCAAGGAGGTCATTGGGATTGACCATGGCAAGGGAGAGGGTGCTGTTGGAATAGGCTATGGGTAATATCCTGTATTTTTTTATCAACTGCTCCGGGATAAAGGACAGGACATCTGCATCGAGCTTGAGTTTGGCAAGGGAAACCATACCCATTCCCTTCTGGGCATTTAGTGACTCTATCCTCTCGGCAACAATCTTATTGAGAGATAGGGATATGGAGCGGTGTTCCATGAGGAGCCTCTCAAAATCCTTCTTATCCAGGACAAAGACAGATGTGGGGACAACTGCCATTACTGTGGCAGACCTCGGGTTGCCTGTAAGAAGGGCCATCTCACCGAAACATGCACCGTTCTCAAGGGTGGCAATGGTCAGGTCTATACCTAAGGATGGCTCCTTTTTTTTGACATCCACCTTACCGTCCTTGATTATAAACATGGAGTCCCCTTGGGCACCCTCCCTGACAATAGCTGTATTTGGCGGATAAACCCTCTCCTTGAGCTGGTTAGCAAGTGCCTGTAGCTCATCATCGCTTAAAGATTTAAAAAGTTCTGTATTTTTTAGACATGCTACCCTGCTTTCACAGGTATTCATCTGCCAAACCTCCTATTTCTGTGCTGATAGCTCCTTATTGCCCTTAAAAAGTCTATCCTCCTGAATGCCGGCCAGAGGGCATCGCAGAAATAAAATTCACTGTATGCACTCTGCCAGAGTAGAAAACCGCTCAACCTCACCTCGCCGCTCGTCCTTATTATCAGATCAGGGTCAGGTATACCGTTTGTATATAGGTGATTCGTTATATCCTCCGGTGTTATGCTTTCGGCAAGCTCATCTATTGAACTTATATTCTTGTCTTTTATCGCCTTTTTAACTGCATTTACAATCTCTTCCCTGCCGCCATAACCAACTGCTATATTCAGAAAGTGTCTGTCAAAATCCATAGTGGACGCCTCTGCCTTTTTTATAACCTCCCTCAACTCCTCTGGGAGGCCATCTATATTCCCAAGTGCCCTTATCCTGAAGCCATTGTTTCTGATAACAGGGTTTTTTATCAAGTCCATGAGCTTATCCTTTATAACCCCCAGAAGCCCGTCTACCTCCCTCTTATCACGCTGGATATTATCTGTAGATAGGACCCATATAGTAACTATCTTTATATTGAACTCTGCGCACCAGTTGAGGACATCGTCGAGTTTCTTTGCCCCTGCCCTGTGGCCACTGGTTACATCATCAAAGCCCATCTCCTTGGCATATCTGCGATTCCCGTCGAGGATCAGGCCAACATGGGTAGGCATAGACCCAGCCTTTATCTCTCTCTCAAGCCTCTTTTCATAGAAAAAATATAGGAGCCTCTTTAAGGGCATAAAAGAGTATAGCCTAAAATTAGAGAAAAATTAATATAAATTTTAAAAACCATCCTGCCAACGGCCATTGAGACCGAGGCGATTAAAATAGATTACAGACAATAGGCGCAAGATTATAGATTTATAAATAAAAAACAATCCCTATTTAAGGGGGGCAAGTCCCAAAATCTTAATTGAGCACAGGCTGCCTTGTCCTTGATGTAAGTGCCTTAATGGCATCCTTCAAGCCGTCTATGGTGAGCTCGAACATGGGGAATATCTTGCTTATTGTATCTACTGTATAGTGTCCCCAGAAATTCCTGTGGGTCGGGTTGAGCCATACAGAGTGAGGGAAGTGCTGTCTTATCCTCATAAGCCACTCTATCCCTGGTTTGTCGTTTGTATAAAAATAATCAATACAACCATTCACATCAAAGAGCTCAGAGTAGGCCATCCTTGCATCGCCTACGAGTATGACCTTGTATCCCTTGTGGAAATTGGAAAAGAGCTTCTCTGTAGGGACCCTTTTATAGTTTGCCATGTCCTCATATACATCCTGATATATGCAGTTATGGAAGAAGTAATACTTAAACTCCTTAAAGTGCTCCATCTGTGTTGCAGCAGAGAATAGCCTCTCACAGAGTTCTGTATATGGGAGCATGGAACCCCCTGTGTCCATAAGGAGTATAATCCTTACGGTGTTCTCCCTTGACCTGTTGAATACGAGCTCTATCTCTCCGCCCTCTTTTGCTGTCTTATCAATGGTCTCATCTATGTCAAGCTCCTCCTGGGCACCTTCACGTTTTAGCTCCCTGAGCCTCTTTAATGCCATCTTGGTCTGACGGACATCGAGGATGATGTCATTCCTGTAGTTCCTGAATCTCCTCTCCCCTGCCACCTTTGCCGCAGACTGCATCCATGATTCACCGCCCACCCTTATACCGCCCGGGTGATAACCGTATGCACCGAAAGGCGATGTGCCGCCTGTCCCTATCCATTTACTGCCACCGTCATGGCGCTCCTTCTGTTCTTTGAGCCTCTCCCTGAACTGCCTCATCAACTCTTCCATGTCATGCTGTTTTCTGAATTCTTCCAGTTGTTTCTGGAACTCTGCAAGCTCCTCAGGGGTCAGCTTGGGGAGCCTGTGAAGTGGATTTTCAAGCCACTCCATTACCTTGTCCAGCTCAAGGCTGCTCGTCTCTATACCGCCAAAATACTCCTGGAATGCCAGGTCATACATATCGTAATATGCCTCGCTCTTTACGAGAAATGCCCTGCCTATGTAGTATAGGTGGTTCAGGCTTGACTGGAAATAACCTTTATAGAGGGCCTCCATAAAAGAAAGCCACTCTGTTATGGTTACAGGGACACCCTTTTTTTTCAATACAAAGAAAAAATCTGTAAACATAGAGACTCCGGTCTTTTTTATCTCATCTCGCCCAGGTTAGAACCTCTTTTTAAAACCAAAACCACCCTGGGCATTGGAGAGCCGAACAAACCTGCCTGTATCCTGCTCATTCTTGAGGAGTGTGCCGAGAAATGGTATCTCTGAGGATATCTTATCTGGGCTTATGCCACCCAGCATCAGCGCCTTTATCCAGTCAAGGAGTTCGCTGGTAGATGGTTTTTTCCTGAGACCATCCACCTCCCTTATCCAGTAGAACCTCTTGAGCGCCTCCCTCAACAGCTTATTCTCAATATCAGGATAATGGACCCTTACTATCCTCTCCATCATCTCCTCATCAGGGAACTCAATATAATAGAATATACACCTCCTGAGGAATGCATCAGGGAGCTCCTTCTCCGAGTTGCTGGTTATGACTACGATGGGTCTGTGTCTGGCAGTTACCTCCTCATCGAGCTCCGGGATATGAAACGACATCTCATCAAGCTCATTTAGGAGGTCATTGGGGAACTCTACATCTGCCTTATCTATCTCGTCTATAAGGAGGACTACCTGTTCATCGCTTTTAAAGGCCTGACCTAATTTCCCCAGCTTTATATACTGCCTTATATCTGATATGTCCTTATCCTTGAACCTTGCATCGTTTAGCCTCTGGACAGTATCATAGACATATAGACCGTCTTTTGCCTTTGTGGTAGATTTGATATTCCATATAATAAGTTTTTTGTTCAGTGCCTCGGCAATACTGTGGGCAAGAAGTGTCTTCCCTGTCCCTGGCTCACCCTTGATGACAAGGGGTTTACCAAGGGCTATTGCCACATTTACTATCTCCATAAGGGGTTTTGAGGCTATATAATACTCGCTCCCCCTGTAACCTTTTCCTGTATCCACCATCTTTCCTCCTCGTGATAAGTGAAAAATATCACTTATATTATAAGGTCATATAGAGGTATTGTCAATAAATAAGCGATGCCCTTAAAATGTATCCTTTGGATTAGCGGCTCAGGTAATCCCTGTAGTTCAGTATCTCTATATTCTCTGAATAAGGCAGGGTCTCGCCCCTGTATATGAGGATTCCTTTTGCCTGGAATTATTTCAGGGTCTTTAGCATCATGGGCTTGAATGTAAAGCTATTTCTTATCTCTATGAATGTCTTTTTATTCTTTTTATCTACTATGAGGTCTATCTCGTTTCCATGGCCTGTCCTGAAAAAATAAAATTCTGTCCTGCCACCCCTGTGGATCTCCTGCTTTATTATCTCTGAGATTATATAATTTTCAAAGATTGCACCTGACACTGGTCCATTTTCGAATAAAAAAGGGAGGCATGTAGCCTCCCTTGAAAATCCTTCTGAGTCTCTTAGAAGTAGTAGTATGCGCCGAGCCTTACAGCGTTGAGTGTCCCTGATGGCTTGCCTGTTGCTGTCCACTGGGAATATGAGCCCATAATCCTGGTATACTCTGCACCGAATCTTACTGCAGGGCTTACGTCATACATGACGTTGAAAATCCAGTTCTGGAGGTATCTTACTGCACCAGCATTAGCATCCATATATGGCTGGCTCCAGCTGTTTTTCTGCCAGCCAAACAGCAGGTTGGAGAACATCTTGTCTGTGTAGTAGAATGTGAGCTGTGCCCAGCCGCCTGATGTCATAGGATATCTGACCTCAAATGTTGGGTCATCCATTACAGGTGTCCCTGTTATAGCAGCGTCTGCTGGCCTGCCATATGCTGTATTTGGTGCTGCAGGTAGGTATATCCCAAGGCCCTGGCCCATAAAGACATTGCCTGTAAGTGCAAGGGCGCCTGCCTTTTTGCCTGACCTCTCAGGGATAATCGGTATATATCCATAGAAGGAGCTACCCCACCTTCTGAGTGGTGTTGACCTGTAGTGGTCTGCTGGACACTGGTATGTCACCCTTTCCTTACCTATCATACCGCCGAGACCCAATGTAAGGCCCCATGGACCAATCTTGCCGAGGGCTGCTGACTTGTATACAAACTGGATGGATGTATCTGGGTAGAGTGCCCTGCTTTTGTCATCAGGCTGGGTATTTCCAAAGGTGTTGGTTGGTGCTGCAAGGCCAACCACCATGGCGAGTTCCTTAGTAAAGTTCTGGGTCAATCTTATCTGGGGGACCCTTGTGGCACCCTTCATAAAGTGGTTCTCAGAGAATGCCAGCATGTTGAATGTGGGGAGAAGACCCCATGCCTGCCATGTATGACCGATAAGGAGTTTTGTATTTCCCCAGTCCATATTCATAAATGCATGCCTTAAGGTGAAAAGGCCGTATGTTGCTGCACCCTGGCCACCGCCTGTGCCACCCCTGAAGTCGCCTTCCAGAAATGCACTTGTCTTTGCACCCCATGCATCTGGGCCTTTTATGGCAAAGTTCAGCCTTGTCTCACCGCCTGCCCATGTGACTGCGTCATAGGCATTACCTGCGTTATTCGCCCACGTGCTTCTGCCATCTCTTTGAGGTGCCCTGTAATCATAGCTTACGTTCTGGTCTGCATAGGCCACATCAAATTTTATGTAGCCGCCGATTGTTACATCATACTTGCTCGTTACGCTGCCTGCATAGGATACTGCAGGTACTGCAAGAAAAAGAGCAAGCAAAATTACCAAATACTTCTTCATT
>Ga0209409_1000599_pt1 | contig 36336 bp, 29 predicted proteins | sample AD_JPNMR1_MetaG_FD_184424 | JGI IMG/M metagenome (GOLD analysis project Ga0209409, IMG submission 184424) | Active sludge microbial communities of municipal wastewater-treating anaerobic digesters from Japan - AD_JPNMR1_MetaG (SPAdes) (version 2) | ecosystem: Engineered > Bioreactor > Anaerobic...
ATCGTCGCCCAGGCCAGCGCCACGCCCACTTGGATGTTCTCACGTGATACCTCTTTCTCGAAGATACGGCTGGGGCGCAACGGAATCGCTGCCGCGGACATATGACCTGTAAGTGCGGCGCGGCGCCTTGCCGACAGGGCGCGGATTATACCGAGTGTTCCCGGGTTTGCACGAGTAACCGTCAGCCGGAACCCTGACCGTCGGTCCGGGCCTGCATTGATAGGAATGCTCAGAACCCCTCACGGCCGCCAGAATAAGCTGGCACGCCCGACCATTCTGCACTATATCTTGCGCACCGACACACGGAGACAGATCTATGCGCAAGGACATCGCGTTCCTGGCCATCGGCATGGCGATTTCGTTCCTGAGGGCACCCACGCACGGGCAATCAGCAACGCCACCGACGCAAGCCGGAGCCAAGCGGCCTAACGTCATCGTCATCGTTGCCGACGACATGGGCTATGCCGATCTGGGCTGCCAGGGAGCCAAGGACGTGCGCACGCCGCATATCGACTCGTTAGCCGCCAATGGCGTGCGCTTCACCGACGGCTATGTGTCGTGCCCGGTCTGCAGCCCCACGCGGGCCGGCCTGATCACCGGCCGATACCAGCAGCGGTTCGGTCATGAGTTGAACCCACCGCCACCCGGGCAAGCGAGCAAGGAAGGGCTGCCGCTGACGGAGAAGACCATGGCCGATTATTTCAAACAAGCCGGCTACGTTACCGGCGCGGTCGGCAAATGGCACTTGGGCTACCAGCCCGCCATGCGGCCCACGCGGCGCGGTTTCGACGAGTTCTTCGGTTTTCCGGGCGGGTCCCACTCATACGTCGATGCCAGAGCCGACGCCAACAACCCCATCCTCCGCGGCACCGAACCGGTGAACGAGAAGGAATACCTCACCGACGCCTTCAGTCGCGAAGCTGTCGCGTTCGTGAATCGGCATGCGGACAAGCCGTTCTTCCTCTACCTGGCGTACAATGCCATCCACGGTCCCATGCAATCGCCGGAATCGTACAAGGAACCTTACGCCGCGATCGCCGATCCCAAACGACAGACCATGGCGGGCATGCTCGCGGCCATGGACACCGGCGTGGGGCAGCTACTCGATGCCCTGCGCCAAAGGAACATCGAGGACAACACGCTCATCTTCTTCATCAGCGACAACGGCGGCCCCACCGCGGTGAACGCCTCGCGCAACCACCCGTTCAGCGGCTTCAAAGGCCAAGTGCTCGAGGGCGGTATTCGCGTGCCCTTCATCGTGCAGTTCAAGGGACGCATCCCGGGCGGCAAGGTCTATCGCCAACCGGTTATCGCGTTGGACATTCTGCCCACCGCGCTCGCCGCTGCCGGAATCAGCGTGCCCGCCGATCGGCCGCTGGACGGCGTCAACCTCCTGCCGTACCTCACCGGCGAGAAGAATACCGCCCCTCACGAGACGCTCTACTGGCGCTTCGGCCCCCAGGCTGCCATTCGGCGGGGCAACTACAAGTGGGTCAGACGCGACGGCGAGGAGAAGCTCTTTGACCTGGCCGTTGACCCGGCCGAGCAGCACGATCTGAGCGCGGACAAGCCACAACTGGTCAAAGAGTTACGCGCTGCCTGGCAGGAATGGAGCGCCGGCTTGGCCGAACCGCTCTGGCAAGGCCGACGAGCTCGCCGAGCCCCTGGCGAACCGCGCCCGGCGGTACCCAATCGACCTGCGGGCCAACGCCGAGGCCAGCGCACCTGACGGCGTTCTACTCGAATCTGCGCGCGATCTGATCCCGCCTGAGGTTGAGCCTCCATCAGCCGGGGAGTAGCATCATCACCGTCGAAACATCAATGCCTGCACTCGAGGGTGCGGTGAATCAGGGCGGAACTTATGAACTCCATTCGCGTACTCACGTCGTCCTTTCTCATCGCCGCCGCAGCATCCATGGCAAACGCCGGTCCATTGAGCGAGACGGCCGCCCCGGGGCCCTACTGTCCGCTGGACGCCCAGGCTCACACCGGAGCCGAGTCGTTCGTTTCGCGGCGTCCGGTCGTGGGCACCACGTACTTCTACTGGTATGACGTGTACAGCGGCGCTCACATCCGCAATGCCGACGGCACGGACGCGTTGACCACTCACCCGCCGGCATCGGCCATGGCCGACCTGAGCTACAAGTCTGCCGAATGGCACTACTCGCAGCTCCGCGACATCCGCGAAGCCGGCATCGACTTCATCATGCCCGTGTTCTGGGGCGTGCCCGGCCAGTACACCTCGTGGAGCTTCGTCGGTTTGCCTCCGCTGGTGGAAGCTCACAATCGCATGCTCGCCGAGGCGGCGGCCGACACCGGCGGAACGCGGCCAGCCCCACCGAAAATCGGCCTGTTCTACGACACCAGCACGCTCCACTGGTACGTCGGCTCGGGCACCTCGCTGCAACCGGGCGAAAAGATCGACCTAACCACCGACGCTGGCCGAGAGTGGTTCTACGTGACCATTCGCGATTTCTTCAGCATGATCCCGCCGGACAAGTGGGCCCGCATCGACGGCAAGCCCATCGTGTTCCTGTACTCAGCCGGTTTCGCCAAGGCGATCGATGACAAGCTCTTCGCCGACACGCAGCGGCGATTCCAAAAAGACTTCGCCACTCGCCTTTTCATCGTTCGAGAGGAAAGTTGGCCAGGCCAGGCCGATGCGTCGTACCGCTGGGGCGGTGCACTGGGCCTGACCATCGGCGACCAGGTGGCCGGCCTCGGGCCGGGCTATGACCATTCGGCTGTCCCCGGGCGACAACCACTGATCGTCAGCCGCCAGAGAGGCGCGTTTTACAATCGCCAGTGGGAGCGGCTGCTCCGCATGAAGACCGCTCGCCGGCCGTGGATCGTCCACGTCGAAACCTGGAACGAGTGGCACGAGGGCACCGACATCGCCCGCTCCGAGGAGTACGGCGACCACTACATCCGGGCCACCGCCCGATACGCTCAAATGTTCAGAGCCGGCACGCAGCTCGATCCGCAAGGCCCGTTCGCCCGGGCCGCCCGCGTCCGTTGGTTCGGCCGGCAGGTGGAGGGGCTGGAATTGCTGCCCAGCGGCAACGACGGCTGCTGGCAGACCGGCAACGCGGACGGTTCGATCGCCGTGACCAGCACCCCCTGCCCCGCCGACAATCCTGCCGGATACCTCTATTTCCGCGTGGATGACGGGTACATGTACGACGAGATGGAACGCTCGGCCGAGCTGACGGTGGTGTTCCGCGACGACGGCGGCTGCGAGCGCTTCCGCGTCGAATACGACGGCAGCGATCCGCAGGCCAGCGTGCGCGAAGGCGCGTTTCGCCCCAGTCGCGAGATCAACGTCGGCTCGAGTGGAACGTGGCGTACGGTGAAGCTCATCCTGCCGCAGGTGCGATTCATCGATCGGGCCAATAATGCCGATTTCCGCCTGGCTGTCTTCGGCAACCAGCGGCGACTGACCATCCGAGAGATCCTCCTGCGCAAGTTGCCCGGCGTCGAAATCGAGGCCAGCCCGGCGGAAAACGCACAACCGCAACCTGCCGCCGCAACGCAATGAACGGAATGAAGTTGTCAGCTGTCAGCTATCAGCCGTCAGCGATGAGCCATCAGCTCCGTCAGATGTCTGGCTCATAGCCCACAGCTCACAGCTCTCACGCCTCAGGTCGCAGGACTCAAGCCTCCTCGCATTGCTCCCGCCGGCCTTTTGTGCGAGACTGCCGTCCTATGTCTGATGCAGTACGCCTGACGGATATTCCCTTTTCGCTCGATGTACCCGCCATGCTGAAGAAGCTGCGGATCGACGGCCGGCCGCAGTACGCCGATCGCTTCGCCCGGCTCGTCGAGCAGGCTGTCCCGCTGGCTCGTCCCAAGGCACTGCATGCGGTGAGCTACGTGGACTCGCGAGCCGAGAATCACGTGGTGCTCGACGGCGTCACGCTGACCAGCCGCGTGCTCAGCGTGAATCTGGACGGCGTGCATCGCGTGTTTCCGTTCGTCGTCACCTGCGGCGTCGAACTGGACTGCTGGTCGCGCGGCATCCGCGACATGCTCGAGCGGTTCTGGGCCGACGCCATCATGGAGGAAGCCCTGCGCGCCGCCTTCGATGCTCTGAAGGACCATCTCGTTCGCCGGTACGACCTCGGCCACACCGCCTTCATGACGCCCGGCTCGCTCGAGGACTGGCCCATCGAACAACAGGCGCCGCTGTTCAGCCTCCTGGGCGATCCGCACGCTCAGATCGGCGTTCAGCTCGCCGACACGTTCATGATGACGCCGGTGAAAAGTGTCTCGGGCCTGCATTTCCCGACCGAGGCCAGCTTCGAGAACTGCCAGCTTTGCCCGCGCGACCCCTGCCCCAATCGTCGCGCGCCCTACGATCCCGACCTTTACCGCACGCGGTATCTCCACCGCGGCTCCAACTCATGACGTCGGCTTTTTGTCCGCAGATTGCGCGGATTCAGAATTGCGTCCGGTCAGCACGTTTTGGATGACGGTGGAAGACGTTCGACCACGGGCAGCGCGGACGGAGACGGATAACAAGAGCATCTGACAGGAGATAACGGCGGCAACAGAGAGCCATCTCCGTTAGTTCTTGCCTCCTGTCGACCCAATTCCGCACCGACGAGACAACTTTCAACATGGAGTGCCGATGGGTGCCAGGGCAGCGTTTATGGTATTGCATCAAGCCAGGATGATGATATAAGTATATCATCTGAGCCGTTGTCGGTCCGGCTCATAGCCCATAGCTCACAGCTCAAAGCTCTTTCCAGAAAGGCGACACGATGAAACCCACTCACATCCGAGCAGCACGCGTAGCGGTTTTCGCGATCGGGGCACTGGCCGGCTTGGTGTTGACCGCCGGATGCCAGACCGGCCCCCGAATTGAAGGCCCCGTGCGAGCCATCTGGGTCACCCGTTTCGATTACAAGACCGCCGATGACGTTTGCCGGATCATGCAGAACTGCCAGGAGGCGGGTTTCAACACCGTCGTCTTTCAGGTGCGCGGCAACGGCACCGCGTTCTATCGCTCCCAGCTCGAGCCCTGGGCCGAGCAGTTCGATTTCAAGGACCCCGGCTTCGACCCGCTCGAGGTGGCCGTCGTCCAGGCCCACGAGCGCGGGCTGGAGCTGCACGCATGGATGAACGTCATGCCCGCGTGGCGCGGCACGAAGCCGCCGAGCGATCCCAGGCAGCTCTACAACGCCAAGCCGGAGTGGTTTTGGTACGACCAGCACGGCAATCGACAGGCGCTCAGCACGTTCTACGTCAGCCTCAATCCCTGCCTGCCCGAAGTTCGCCAGTACCTCGTGGACGTGTTCCGCGAAGTCGTCGGCGGCTACGACGTGGACGGCCTGCACCTGGACTACATCCGCTTCCCCAGCGAGCCTCCCGCCACTCCACCCGGCTCGGGGCTGGACTATCCGCGCGATGCTCGGACACTGGCCCTCTACAAGGAACAAACCGGTCTGACGCCGGATGAAAACATCGAAGCCTGGAACCAATGGCGTACCGATGCCGTCACGCAGCTCGTGGCGGACATTCGCGACATGATGCGTCGGACCAAGCCGCGAGCGGTCCTGGCCGTCGCCGGCGGCAGCAATCGCAAGGAAAGCCTGCGGTTCTTCCGCGACGATCAGACCTGGGTCGAGCGCGGGCTCATCGACGCGATCTACCCCATGAACTACCAGTCCAACCTCGAGAAGTTCAAGGAGGGCTTGACCATGTGGGTGCCGGCCCCCACAGGCGTGGCGGTGGTGCCCGGTATGTGGTTTGCTTCGCGCCTCGGGCCGGAAGAGGGCCCCGAGGTGGCGCGTCAGCAGGTGGAATACGCTCTCCATACGACGGGCAACGTCTGCGTGTTCTCGTACTCCTCGCTGTTCGACTCGACCGATCGCGAGCTGACGCCGGTCGCCCAGAACAACGAGCAGGCCGCACGGCAAAGGCAGCTGCGCGAGAAGCGCCGCCAGGCCATCATCCCGTTGCTCAAGGGCGCGGCCGGCCAGGTCTAGCGCTTCTTGCCGATTGCGATTCCGGCATTTCCAAGCCCCGGGGGGCGGGCATCTGGCCCGCCTCCATTAGCGCGGTCTTAGTGCGCTTGCAATCGCGGACGGAAGACGGCGACAGGTTCCTCTCACAGCCCGTACGGCTCATGCAAAATCCGCGACCATCTGCGCAATCTGCGGACAAAAAACGAACTCGGGAACGACGCACCGATCGCAATGCCCTCAGCCTTCGGGCCGGCGCGCTTGTTCTGCAATCACACCCACTCTGTGGCCGCATCGTCTCAGCTCGCCCGGACGCATTGTCCGCAGATTTCACCGATTGTCGCAGATTCTTGAAGACATGCTGGCAGAGCGTTCGCATCGTTGGCCACGGTGGTAGACTCCGCTTGGACCATGAATTCAGCACTGAGAATCGCCAGGAGTGCTGGCGTAACGAAAAAACGTGGGCACGTCCAGGAGTGCCAACAGTCGGCCCCTCGATGAAGAGACCAATGTCCTGATGTGATCGTTCGGCGCCCCCGAACAAATAAGGATCCCGCAGCTATTAGTCGATATGGATATGGTTGGCTTTTGTTTGGCCTGATGACGCGGCAGCGGGGCGACCGGTAATACCCCTCTTCCGGTCGTCGGGCTGCGGTTCACTTACTGGTTTGCGAAATCCGAGCATGCGAAAACGAATTCTGGGACTTTGCGGCTTGACCGTTGCTCTCATGATGCCCCTGTGCCTGGGCGGCTGTCTATGCGGATGCCCGGTGGACCCGTCATCGTCCCCCACCGTCTACGTTCTGGATGACAATGCCTCCGGGGCCATCCAGACCCTGAATAACATTGTCAACATGACGGTGGTGTCGAGGGATGCGAACGATCTCAAGGCCGAGTACCGAGCCGGCTTCGTCCAGGGCAAGCTGCAAGGCAGCACGGTCCTGTCGGCCAGGGACAACAACTGGGATCACTCCTACCTACTCGATCCCTCTCATTCCTTCCCCAGGCAACTTGGTCCCACGCAGGATGAACTCAACAAGGCGGCTGGCATTCTGAATGCCAACTATCAGGCGTTTATCCAGTACCTGAGGGATCCCGGCACGGATTCCCTCACGGCACATCGCTTCAAACGACTGCTGTTCCGGATGCTCGGCATTTACCACGGCCTCAAACTGGCCGAGCCGGCCGATTTGGACTTCTCCGGCGATTGGCTGCCCGATACCAACTACTTGACCGCCGCGGAGCTTGCCCTGGGCTACGAGACGCCGGACATCACATTCATGGATATCTACTTCATCAACGCCTGCTGCGATCTGACGGACGTCATCGATAGCTCGATGGAACTGGCTCCGAACCGCGTGCCAGCAGACCGTCCGGACAAGTGCTCGGCCTTTTTGAAGCGCGTCGGCAACGAGGTGATCCTGACCCACAACACCTGGTACGGGTTCCTCTCGCAGACCATGGTTCAGACGTTGGTGGTAAACGACGACGCCATGACCATAAACGCCGTCACCCCCGGCATGATCGGATCGAACACGGATTTCGGATACAACAACAAGGGGATCATGTTCAACGAGACGACCCATCGGTTGTCCAAAACCGAGGTCAAGACGGATCGAATTTGGACATTCTGGCGGGCAGCCCTCGCTGAACAGTTCTCGGGATCCATCACCGAGTTTTTCGATGCCATCTCGCTGGACAACAGCGGCACATACCTGAACGGCTACATGCTAGCAGACGCCAACACCGGCGAGACCGGCCTGGTCGAGATGTCCCATCGCTGTTTCGTCTTCTATCGTTCGACCGGCGGGGATTATACGGTCACGGCGACCTCGCTGGACGGCCAGCCCTGTTCGGTGGAATATGACACCGAAATGGTGACCCCCGATTATCTGATGGGGATCAACTATCCGGCCTCACTGCAGGTGCGTGCCGATCTGGAATCCACCGACAACCGGCCCGCCCGGCGCGTGCAGTTCAAGACGCTGCTGCCCGAGGTCGCCGACGTCGAGGCCGCCAAGGACGTCATCACCTACACCGATCCGGCCAACCCGCTTTCCATCTTCGGACGCTGGGACCTGGGCTATGGCGAAACCTCATACCCCAAGCAGATCCCGGACGGTGCCGTCGACGCCAAGGTCGGCACGACCGGCATGGTTCGCGCGTTCATGAATCTGTCCGGCGTACTGGATATGTGCAACGCGAACAGCGGTTTCTGGATGCTGTACGGCACGCCCAAGGTGGACGGCAAGCCTTTCATCTGGAGCGAGTCGCCGTGGAGCACGCAGAAGCGGCGTGATGTGCCGGATCGAGTCGATGGCACCTTCACCCTCATGCCGCTGTATCTGAGGTAAACTCCACCGTCCGCCGAACGAAGACACCAAGACCAGGCGAAGCAAACGGGACAGGTGCGATTGGCCTACCGAGCGCAATCGAACCTGTCCCGCTTTTTAATGAATCGACCCCTGACAGCCGCACCGCGTCGCCCGCGGCGCGTGCCACGAGCGTTCCTCGTGGGCGATTCGGCGCATGCCGATCAGTCCTGACCCCTCTGAGCGGGTGGGACGCCCGCCCCCCCCCAACTCTGCCGCGGCCGGCTGTCTCCTGTCTGCTGTCTCCTGTCTCCTTCCCCCTGCTGTTTCCAGTCTCTCTCTCTTCGGTCTCCTTCCTCTTGACCTCCGCGTTGCCTTCGTGGATCATGCACGATCCATGACAGTCCGACCTCTCCAACGTGCCAACTTCGTGGATCAGGCGTACGCCGCCATCAAGGAGCTCATCGTCAGCGGCGAGCTGAAGCCGGGTGATCAACTGAATATTGACGCCTTGGCCCGGCGGCTGGCCGTGAGCAACTCACCCATCCGCGAAGCATTGCGACGGCTCGAACACGAACGCTGGGTGGAGACGATCCCCTTCCGCGGGGCATTCGTCCGGCCGCTGGACGCGGCGGAGCTGGCCGAGCTGTATGAGATGCGGCAGATTATCGAACTGGCGGCACTTCGGAAGGTCATGCGGACGATCCGGCCGGGTACGAATCGGCGACCGCGGACGGACAGCGCCGCCGCCGAAGCCGGCACCGGCCGGTCCGACTCGGTCCGGCGGAAGGCGCATACAACGGCGAAAAGCGACGCGAACGGACTCGCGACGCTGCGGACCATCGCAGCCCAGATCGATGCGGCAGTGACGGCGGGGGATGCGCTCGGCTATCTGAACGCCGATGCCCGGTTCCACCAGGCCCTCGTGGACTTGGCCGGCAACCGCCGGCTGGCCGACCTGTTCCGAACGCTGGTGGAGCAGGGTCGCAGCTTCATGCTGGGCCGCACGCCGGCGGCCATGGCCCGCTGTCGCCGGGAACGCGACGAACACGAACAACTCCTCGACCTGATCGACCGGGGCGACTCGCGGGCCGCGTGCCGCCTGCTTCGGCGTCATCTACGGTTTTCGTCGAACGATCTTCAGCCATATCAAGCGAAGGGGTGAGGACCACATGATGCGACACTGCTGGTCTCGGGCGCGGATGAATCCGCGCGGACTCAAGCCCGCGGCTCGTCGGAGCGTCGAATTGTCGCTCATGGTTGCCGCGATGAACGCACTGGCCGGTTGCGGATCGCTGTCCGCGGCTCCCGGGCGGACGGCGGGGCAGGAAGCCGACGGGCCCTGGTGGATGCAGGAAACCGCCCTCACGCGGGATGGCAAGCTGGACCTGAAAAGCCAGCCCTGGTGGCCACAGGCAGCCGCCCTCGCAGTCGGCGAAAGCTTCACCGTGCCGGACGGCAGCGGATCGGGCGTGATGCTGATCCGCCGCGAGGCTCTGACCCGCGGCAACCGTCGTTTCGAAGCCATCGTGTGGATCATCGACGATGATGCCGACGGCAGCACGCGATCCGGCGGCGACGTGGATTCCGATTGCTACGTGGTCGATTGGGACTGCGACGGCGTGGTCGATCGCATGGTCGATTACATCGACAACGACGGCGATGACGATGCCGACGAGATGGATATCCGCTACTTCACCAACGGCGAACTGCGGTCGGTGTGGTGCGGCATCGATCTCGACGACGACAACCACATGTGGGATCTCGAAGCGTACGAGTACTCGCACAACTTCTTCAGGAGCGACCCGTACGGCAACGAGATGATCTACATGAACAAGTTCGACCCTGAACGAGGCGAGTGGGTGCCCATTTCCGAGTGCCCCTTCGCCTTCTGGGACACCGACGGCGACGGATACAGCGAGATCACCATCCGCATCAGCGCGTCGCCGCTGTCGTTCGATCCCAGCACCGATCCGGACTATGCCAACGATGCCGCCCGCTACCGCGGGCAGTGGCAACCCGACATGCAGCACATGGGCGTCTCCAACGTGCGCTACAGCTTCGACGTGGACAACCTGAGCGGGCCGGAGTTCCCGCTGCACTACGACTTCGGGTTCAACCTCGTGGGCAGCGTGCCCTACCAGGTGTCTGGAATGAGGCACTACAATCCCCGGCGACGTCCGCCCCAGGTGACCTGCGTCATTCCGCACGACAAGCTTCGCCGCTGGAGCGACCACTATCCCGCCCGGGAGACCGGCTTCAGTTGGCACGAGAACCACGACGACACCATCGCGATCGGCGACGCCCCCGATCCCAAGCTCGACTTCCGCTGGGAAGGCGTGTTCTGGATCTGGGAGCGGCGGTTCATGGAAAACACCGGCGGTCCGAACCAGAAGTACAACGTTCGTCGCGAATGGAGTGGAAAACCCAGCAAAATCCGCGAGCTGTACTACAGCCCGGTGGATCGCCGGCTACACCTGTACGGGGCTGAGGAAGGCTGGATTCAGATCGGCCACTTCTCGGGCTTGGGCGAAATCGGCGAAGTACGGATGTTCGATACCAACGACAACGGCTTCTTCGACCGTTGGGAGGTCTATCTGGGCGACTCGGTATTGCCCGTTCGTGTCTCGACCATTTGTGATGATGTACAACCGCGGATGAAGTTTGATTACGACGCCGTCTGCAGGTTGCACAACGAGCAAGTGATCCCCGCGGCGCTCGAGGCCGGTCGAAAACTCGCCCAGGCCATGGTCGCGGTGCGTGCGTTCGACGTGCCCGACGGACTTACCCGAGCCGCGCAGGAAGGGCCGCCCGCCTATCGCCGGTACGCCCAGGACGTCGCCGTCGAACTGCACTACCAGGACCTGCGGCGACATTACCTCGAGCGGGCCAACGCCGTGCTGCGCAACGCGAAGATGAACGACTTGCGCACCTTGAACGCGAAACAGCGAGCCGGGGGTGTCAACTCGCAGACGGCCTGGCAACTGGTCCGCGTGCTCGAAAAACTCGACGTCGCGTACGGCCAGGGCGACACGGACGCAGCGATCGGTCTACTCCAGGAGCTGGAAACGATCAAGAAGCTGTTTGACTAAACGCAAGCCCGAAGTGTGCCCGCAGATCGGACAGATGGACCTGACGGCCACAACCATGAGGAGCGAACCATGGCAGACATTGGAATCGGAATCATAGGATCGGGATTCATGGGCCGCACGTACTCGGAGACCATCTCGAAGTACTGCAAGCGGGCCCGACTGGTGGCAGTCACCGGAGGCTCCCGGGCTGAGCAGTTGGCCAAGGACTATAACATGGCACTCGAGCCATCGGTCGATGCCCTGGTGAGTCGCAAGGACATCCACGCCGTCTTCATCGCCACGCCTCACCACCTGCACGCGGAGGAGGCGTTGAAGGCCGCCCAGGCCGGCCGGCATATGCTGATCGAAAAGCCCATGGCCTGCAGCGTGGCCGACTGCGACGCCATTCTCGACGCCTGCAAGAAAGCCGGCGTCTGGTGCTCGATCGCCTTCACTCAGCGCAGCCGAAACTGCAACATCAAGGCCAAACAGCTCATCGACGAGGGCGCGATCGGCCGCATCCGCCACATCGAAGAGCTGGCCCTCAACGCCACGGGCCTGGTCGGCCTGCCCAAGTGGCAGAGCAATCCGGAGAACCTTGGCACGCTCTTCGGCCACGCCATCCACAACTTCGACCGCATCCGCTGGCTCACCGGCCAGGAGATTCGGACGGTTTACGCCAAGTGCGGCAGCATCGAACCCGACGTGAAGGTCGAAGCCAGTTCGATGGTACTCATGACGCTGGCCGATGGAGCCCTCGCCACGCTCTGGGCGTCATTCCAGGTGCCCAAGCCGTCGTTCCCCCGCTCCCAGTTCAGTTGCCGCATCATCGGCGAGAAGGGCATCATGGATCTGGACGCCTATGGCGAGTTGCGGGTCGCAACTGACGGTGAGTGGCGCGTGGTCGAGAACCAGGCCCCCATCGACTGGCAGGGCAAGGGCTTCCTCGACCCCGTGCGGCTCGAATCGTACACGCGGCAATGCCAGGATTTCATCGACGCCGTCGTGGACAATCGCCCCCCGGCGGTCACCGGATGGGACGGGCGGCAATCGGTGGCGGCCGCCTTGGCAGCCTACCAGTCTTCGGCAACCGGACAGGAGATCGTGCTGTCATGAAATTCGAAAAATCCAAACAACTGTGGGAACGGGCGTCGAAGACCTGCCCCGGCGGCATTCACAGCAACGTGCGCAAAGCCTGGCAGCCACACCCGATGTTCTACGAACGCGGCGAGGGCTCGCATATCTGGGACGTCGACGGCAACGAGTTCATCGACTACGTGCTGGCCCGCGGGCCGCTGTTGCTGGGCCATTCCCCCAAGCCGGTGCTCGACGCGGTCAAAGCGCAGCTCGACCGCGGTTTGATGTACGCCGGGCAGCATGAACTGGAGATCCAGGCCAGCGAGAAGTTCTGCTCGCTCGTGCCTTGCGCCGAGATGGTGCGATTTTCGGGCTCGGGCAGCGAGGCCACACACGCGGCCATGCGACTGGCCCGAGCCGTCACCGGACGGACCAAGATCCTGCGCTTCGAGGGCCACTACCACGGCTGGTTCGACAACCAGATGTGGAACTTCGCCCCACCGCTCGACAAAGCCGGTCCGCGCGAAGCGCCCGTTCCTCTGCCCGCCACGGCAGGTCAGAACCCTAACGAGGCCGACCATCTGGTGATCCGGCCGTGGAATGATCTGACGCTCGTCGAGGAGGCCTTCCGGCAGAACCCCGGCCAGATCGCCGGCGTCATCACCGAGCCCGTCATGTGCAACACGGGCGGCATTCTGCCCAAACCGGGATTCCTCGAAGGCCTGCGCGACCTGTGCACCGCTCACGGCGCCCTGCTCATCTTCGACGAGGTCATCACGGGCTTCCGCGTGAGCCTGGGCGGTGCCCAACAGTACTTCCGCGTGACACCCGACCTGGCCACGTTCGCCAAAGGCATGGCCGGCGGTTTCCCGGTTAGCGCCATCGCCGGCAAGCGGCAATACATGCAAGCGTTCGGCGATCTGACCGTGACGCATGCCGGCACGTACAACTCGAGCGCGCCTTACATGGCGGCCACGCTCGCCGCGATGAACATGCTTTCGGCCGACGATGGCGCTCTGCTCAAACACGCTCACGACATGGGCCGGCAGCTCATGAACGGCATCCGCGAGGCCGGTCGCCGGGCGGGCAAGGACGTCCACGTCCGCGGTGTCGGCACCGTCTTCCACGTCTCGTTCAACGATAAAGAGGAGATCGTGGACTACCGGACCTCGCTCGGCAAGGATGCCGCCGCCTACGACCGCTTCTGGTTGGCCCTGCAGGATCGCGGCATTCGCACCGTGCCAGGCGGTCTGTGGTTCGTCTCCACCGCTCACACGCCTCAGGACGTACAGCAAACGCTCGACGCGGTTGCCGAGGCGATCAAGCTGGTTTAAAAGTACGCACCTGAGCACAGGGCCCCAAGCACGCCGTTGGCGGCTTGGGGCCCCTGCCTGTGCGCATTCCGCACGCCCATTGGCGCGATCCAGGAGCCGAAACGGATGCCGACCGAGACCATGACCTCACGCGAACGAGTCCTGCGGGCCCTGAATCATCAGATTCCCGATCGCGTCCCCATCGACTTGGGCGGGTTCCAAACCGGCATCCACCGCGTCGCCTACGCCGAGCTCATCCGGCATCTGGGCATCAACGACGAGATCACCATCCTTGACGCCGTCCAGCAGCTCGCCAAGCCCTGCGAGCAGGTGCTCGAGCGTTTTCACGTGGACACGCGTTACATCGTCGCCCACGCCCCCGATGGCTGGACGGGCGGGATCGTCGAAACCGTCCGCGATGGGCGGATTTGGCTCGACCTCAAGGACGAGTTTGGCCTGGTCTGGTCCTGCCCGGCGGATACGCCGAACTACCTCGATCTGAGCCATCACCCGCTGGCCGAGGCCACGGTCCAGGATGTGAAAGACTACCCCTTCCCCAACGGCGGCGACCCGACCCGCTTCACGGGCCTTCGACAGCAGGCCCTCACGCTCCGAAATGAGACGCCCTACGCGCTGTGCACGGGCATCGGCGGCGTGGTCTACGAACACTGCTGGTACCTGCGTGGCCTCGAACGCTGGTTCATGGATCTCGTCGAGAATCACCCGTTCTGCGAGGCCCTGCTTGACCGGATGCTGGCTTATTGGACCGACTATTACACCGCGTTCATGCGGGAGGTCGGCGACCTCGTCGATGTGGTGATGATCGGCGACGACTTGGCCGGCCAGCGCGGGCCGCTGTTTCGGCCGGAAATTTACCGGACGCTGGTCAAGCCGCGACAGAAGGCCCTGGTTCAGCACATCAAGTCGCTGACGAAGGCGAAAATCTGGTATCACACCTGCGGCGCGTGCGTCGAATACATACCGGACTTAATCGACAACGGTGTGGATATCCTCAATCCGGTCCAGATCGGAACGCGAAACATGGAACCGGCCGCTCTCAAGGAGAAGTTCGGTCGGCAAATTACATTTTGGGGCGGCGGGATCGATTCTCAGCACGTGCTGCCGACCGCATCGCCCGCCGAAGTCCGCGAGCACGTCCGCCGCAACATGGCCGCCTTCAAACCCAACGGTGGGTATGTGTTCAATAACGTGCACAACATCCAGGCGGGTGTCCCCGCATCCAACATCGTGGCCCTGTTCGATGCCGCGTACGAATTCGGCTTCTACAATTGAGCAATTCAGCCCGCCGGCAAGCTGGGGGTCGCTGGCGTTTATCGGCTCTCTCGTTTCTGGACTACCTTGTATTCATCCGCCCGATTAGCTTTCGCGCGGATGCGCCTCGAAGAAGAGATACGATCAGAGGCGAACAAGCGCGAGATTCGGCCCGTCGAATAACAGAAAAGCGGGCGTTTCGTTGACAAGTGGTCGCGCCGCAGCGCTCGATAACGAGCATGCGCTGCGTGTTTGAGCATCGAAATATTCCGAGATTTGGTATCCAGCCGGGCAAGGCTATTGCGTTTACGCAACATTCGCATCCTTCCCGAACAACCTGACTTCAGACGGAATGCCGTCCCCGAGGTTATGTTCGAGAACGGCACATGGCGGCTGCAGAATCTGACAGCCTCTCGCCCTGAAAAAAACCTTCATTGAAGCCTAAAATACTGGGCATTTCTGAGTATTTCTTTTCGGACGCCGGCTAAGCAAAACCAAGGCTTCCGCGCCACATTGATCAGACAAAACACTTGACCGAGGTAGGTAATCACTGTATGCTCTACGACGTCAAGCGAGTTCGCTTGACCCATCTCAACGGAGTGGGAAGGTAAATCGGGTTAAAGGAGCGCCGAATAGGGGACAGAATAGCTTTATCCGCCTGGCGCCTCCTGAGACCTACGCACAGGGGTAGAAATTACCGATATTCCAGACGGTCACTCGCGGCCTGTCGCGAAGCGGCAGACGCCCTCTGATAACCGGCCGCCCTCCACACGGCTGGACCGGTAGTCAGCGGGATATCGGTTACAACGAGCCAGCCGAGACGGCTCCTCTCGCCGCCCCGGCTGCTTTGGGGTAAGCAACGCCTTCCGGCTGTGAGTTGCTACGCCAGGTAGGCTACGGGGAATAGAAAGGGGCCCAAGGCCCGGTTCGCCTGAGGACGAACCAGGAATTGGGGCAGGACGGGGATGATTCAGCTCGCTAACCAAGTCGGGGGAGTGGCAACGGCATCACTTCCCGCGGAGGCACCCGACGGTGCCGAGGCCGCGGACAGTCCCGTTTTGTCCGCGGACGGCGAGTGGTGGGTGGTGCATACCAAGGCCCGCAACGAGAAGGCCCTGGCCGCGGATCTGACCAAGCTGGGAGTCCATCACTTCCTACCGCTGGTTCACACAATCCGCAAACATGGTGGCCGCAAAGTCAGTGTGGACCTACCCTTGTTTCCGTCATACCTGTTTGTGTGTGGTGGGGAAACCGAGAGGTATGTCACTCTCACAACGCATCGCGTGGCTCGGGTCATCAAGGTGGTGGACCAGGAGCGGTTCAGGGGCGAACTTCAACAGATTTATCGAGTGATACAAAGCGGCCGGCCCGTGGATCTGTATCCGCGGCTGCGTCGCGGTCAGCGATGCCGAATTATCCGTGGCAGCCTCAGCGGCGTCGAAGGCGTTGTGGTGCGCCGCCGGGACCTGTGCCGGGTGTACCTCGGTGTGGAGGTCCTGGGCCAGTCCGCGGAACTCGAAATTGATCCGGCTTGGGTGGAAGTGCTCGATTGAGGGCCTCCGACAGCCGGACGGGATTGTAAATACTTTATCTTCTTGACCTTACGCCACGGAATGGGTGTAGGCGACGGGGACGGAGTCCGCCCGGACCGTCCGCTGCGGCTCGCATTGGAACTCTGACGAATCGCGTCGCGAGCGTTGTGGGCGCCGAGCACACTTGGACAGGAAAGAGCATCATGGCCCAACTCATTCCCGACCATCTGTGGGAGCACATTGCTCCCCTTCTCCCCAGAAGACCTGTCAGCCAGAAAGGCGGTCGCCCACCCATTGGTGACCGGGAAGTCCTCACGGGCATCATCTTCGTGCTGCGAACGGGTATTCCGTGGGAGGAACTCCCGCTGGAACTCGGCTGCGGCTGCGGCATGACCTGTCTGCGACGGCTGCGGTACTGGCAGCAGAAGGGCGTCTGGCCGGACGTCCAGAGGATCCTGGAGAACGGACTCACCAGACGCGTCGATTGGAAGCGCCTGCGAACGGATCACAACGGCCATGGCACGAGAGCAACGCAGAGTGTGTCGAACGCTCCGGACGACGAACAGGAGATCCTGTCTCGAGCTGAGGAAGATGAACGGCAAGTCCTGTCCACGTCCAAAACCGCAACCATCCAACGCTCATCCCGCCGACGGTTTGAGCGACCGATCAAACGGTCAGGGGAAGATCAAACCGCCACATCCAGCATTTCGGAGAACTGAGGGGAAGCCAATGGTTCTGGACAAGAATGTGACCTCGCCGCACGGCATTATCCTGGCCGGCACGCAATCGTGGGGTGGTTGCGTGTTGGACGAGATCTGCTCACGGCCGCTGCTGCCCTTGCTGGGCCGGCCCGTCGTATGGTTCATCGTGGATTGGCTGCGCAGATCGGGCATCACGCAGATCAGTATCTGCGGCAACCAGAACACGCCGCTCATCCGAGAGCAATTAGGCGACGGGACCCTACTGGGTGTGAGCATCGACTATCATGAGGATCCCATGCCGCGCGGTACCGCCGGCTGCATCCGGGATGCCGCCGCTCGAACCAATGCCAGCGAGATTGTGGCCGTCGATGCCACGGTCCTCACCGATGTGAATCTGCGCGAAATGCTCGCGGCCCATCGCGAGGAAGGCGCGAGCCTGACGGTCATCGCCGGCAAGAACCTGGCTGTCCCAAGCCCGAACCATCTGCAGCCCGCGGGTGTGTACATCATCTCGCGACCGGCGTTGGAACACATTCCGCCGACCACCTACCAGGACATCAAGGAGATGTGGATCCCGCGGTTGTACCAGAACCGCCTCAAGGCCGTCTCACACCAAATTGACCTGACCAGCTATGTCCGGGTCCTGAACGGAAAGAGCTATCTCAGCGCCATGGCCTGGGCCATTCGCCAGGTTCAAAAGCATGCCAGGCTGAACGCCGGGTATCGGCGGGTCGCCGGCTCACTGGTTCACTCGAGCGCTCGCCTCGCCCCAACGGCGCGGCTGGTCGGGCCGTGCGTGATCGGCCCCGAATGCCGTGTCAAGGAGGGCGCCACACTCATCGGTCCGGTGGTACTCGGCGCGGAGACTGTCGTCGGCGAAGGCTGCATCCTGAGCCATACCGGCACCTGGCGCAGCGCCCGCATCGGGGCTGAGGCAGTCATCGATCGCTCCATCCTGATCCGAGGTTCGACGGTTGAGCCGCGCATGGTGGTCCGCGATGCCATCTGGGGACATCCCTCCGCGGCCAAGGACGTCGCCAGCCTGTATTGGTGGCCCAGCCCCGCTGCAGACTTTGCCCCGCCCAGCTCGCCGAAGCCGCGTGAGAAAACGACGCGGCTGGCTCCAACCCCGGTGGAGGAGACTGCCGTTCCCGCGCCTCTGCCCGGCGTAGCCGTCCCCCAGTAGCAGCATTCGTCGCCATTGGGTGATATGAAACTGTCACTTCTGCGAGCCAAGGAAGTCTGGCAGCGGCCACGAGTACGAACTGCTCCGGCCCAACTGATCATGGTGGTGCTGGACACTCATGTCCCGCTGCTCCACGGCAACGGTCAGTCGCTGCTCGGGCTGCCCTTCGGGACAGGCTCGTTGCTCGATGAGCTGGCCCGCTCGGCCGAAGAGAGCGATTGCGACCGCATCGTCGTGCTGCGGGCCGACGAAGAGGGCGAACCACCAAGCCTGCCCGTGCGCAGTCACTTGCCTGCCAAATGCATGACTCGCGACGAGTTTAGGCGGGAATTGGCAGCTCTCGAGCCTTCCGACTATCTGCTCATCGTGGATCCGGCCTGCTGGCCGGCGGCCGGATACGATTTCGATCTCATCGTCCGCGATTGCCGCGTGTACCGCGGGGCCATGCACGCCTTGTCCATCGGCAGCAACCTTGGCGCGTTCCGCGAGCACATAGACTGCGATGAGACCGGGCGAATCCGGCGCGTGCAGCGGCTGTACACGATGATGAATTGGCCCGAGACCGGCGATTCGGCTCAGCTCTGCTCGCTGGTCCCGGCGCGGGCGATGCAGGGCATCGAGCTCAGCAACCTGCCCGCCCTGCGGCGTGCGTTGATCTCCGCCGGGGTGTTCACGCAGGACATCCCGATTGCGACCGACGTCTTCGACCTGCGGTCGGAACAGGGCATCCTCAGTCTCAATGAAACGATCACCGCCGCCAGCGTAGGGCTGGGCGCGCCCGCCGGCTGGTCGTTCACGAACCGGGGCGTCCTGGTCGGCAGCGACTGCCGCATCCATCCGTCCTGCCGGTTCGTGCCACCGCTGGTCATTCACCCGGACGTCACTATCGAAGCCGGCGTGACCGTCATCGGTCCGGCCGTCATCGGTGCGGGCTGCCGTATCCAACGCGATGCCTTTATCTCGCACGCCCAGCTCGCACCCGGTACCATCGTGCCCAACCGGACGGTCGTCACGCGCACCGTCGCCGGAGGACGACTGGTTGCTGACCGCGAGTACACCGGATCCTTCTGCCCCGCGTCGTCCGCCCAGCCTGACGTCGAGACGGGCGTCGGTCGTGCCATCAGCGAACAGCATCGACGCAAACGTCTCCAGTTCGCGATCAAGCGGCTGATGGATATTGTGATCTCGGCAACCGCGCTGGTCGTACTGGCCCCGTTCCTCGTACTGGTGGCCATCGCGGTCAAGCTGACTTCACCGGGACCGGTGTTCTTCGTCCACCGCCGCGAGCGAATGGGCGAGAAAGGCGATTTCCCCTGCCTGAAGTTCCGCACGATGGTCAGCGATGCCCATCTGCGGCAGCGGGAAATGTACCAACAGAACCAGGTGGACGGGCCTCAGTTCAAAATCGATTCCGACCCGCGCATCACGCGTTTGGGCCGGATCCTGCGGGCGACCAACGTCGACGAGCTGCCTCAATTGATCAACGTGCTCCTCGGGCACATGAGCCTGGTCGGACCGCGACCCTCGCCGTTCCGCGAGAACCAGATCTGCGTGCCCTGGCGCCGGGCTCGTCTGTCGGTGCGACCTGGAATCACAGGTCTTTGGCAGCTGTGCCGCAGCGATCGCCACGAAGGCGACTTTCACCAGTGGATCTACTACGACATGGCGTATGTCCGGAACTTCTCGCTGTGGCTGGATTTCAAGATTCTCGTGCTCACCGCGCTGACGCACGGCGGACGCCGCCGCGTGCCACTGTCGCGATTGCTCCCGCACGAACGGATGAACGGCTAATTTCGGAGTACTGATACATGGCAATGATCGAAGGTGCCCGGGTCAAGCAGTTGCGCGTGCTGTGCGACGAGCGCGGCCGACTCATGGAAATGCTGCGGAACGACGACGAACTGTTCAAAGGCTTTGGTCAGATCTACCTGACCACCGCCTACCCCGGCGTCGTCAAAGCCTGGCACTACCACCGCATCCAATGGGATCACTTCGTGGTCGTATCCGGAATGATGAAGGTGGTCTTGTACGATCCGCGAGAAGACTCGCCCACCCGAGGCATGGTCAACGAGTTCTTCATGGGCGTGCACAACCCGATCCTGCTGCAGATCCCGCCGATGGTCTATCACGGCTTCAAGTGCATCAGTGATCACGAGGCGATCGTGATCAACTGTCCGACCGAGGTCTATCGTTACAAGGATCCCGACGAGTTCCGGGTGGACCCGCATCACAACGACATCCCCTACGACTGGGCGAGAAAGGACGGCTGATCCAATGAAAGGCGTAATTCTGGCCGGCGGACTGGGCACACGGCTGTTCCCGCTCACCCGGGTCACCAACAAGCACCTGCTGCCCGTTTATGACAAGCCCATGATCTACTATCCCATCGAGTGCCTGGTCAACGCGGGCATTCGGGACATCATGATCGTCACGGGCGGCGATCACGCGGGCGACTTCCTCAAGCTCCTGGGCAACGGAGCCGATTTCGGTCTCGACGACCTCCACTACACGTATCAGAAAGGCGAAGGCGGCATCGCCGACGCCCTGCGTCTGGCCGAGCACTTCGCCGACGGCGACAAGATCGTGGTCGTCCTTGGCGACAACATCATCGAGAAGAACATCCGCACCGCCGTGGGCAACTTCTTCACGCAGCGCCGCGGGGCCAAGATCCTGCTCAAGGAGGTGGATGACCCTGAGCGGTTCGGTGTGGCCGAGATTCAGGGTAACACCGTCCTGAGCATCGAGGAGAAGCCCTCGCAGCCCAAGTCGAACTATGCGGTGATCGGCATCTACATGTTCGACTCGCAGGTCTTCGACATCATCCGAACGCTCAAACCCTCGGGCCGCGGTGAGCTGGAGATCACCGACGTGAACAATGCCTACATCGCCCAGGGCACCATGACGTACGAAATCCTCGACGGCTGGTGGACCGACGCCGGCACGTTCGAATCGCTGCACCGAGCGGCCAAGCTGGTCGCTGAAGGCGGGGCCAATCACGTCCCCGAGGATCGACCGGCCACGTTGTTTGAAGTGGGAGCAGGCGCGTGAAAACCTACTTTGTCACCGGAGCCGCCGGGTTCATCGGCAGCAACTTCGTCCGGCAACTCCTCCAGGAGGAGCCGAACGTCCGCATCGTTGCATACGATGCGCTGACTTACGCCGGCAACCTCGAGAACCTTGCCGATTGCCTCGAGCATGAGCGGCTGCAGTTCGTCCGAGGCGACATTTGTGATGCACAGGCCGTGCGCGCCGCCCTCGCCGACGGCGTCGACGTGGTCGTCAACTTCGCCGCGGAAAGCCACGTCGATCGCAGCATCCTGGGCTGCAAGGACTTCATCCGCACCAACATTGAGGGCACGCAGGTGCTCCTGGATGAGTCCCGCGCCCGCGGCGTGGGCTTGTACGTGCAGATTTCCACGGATGAGGTGTACGGTTCGCTCGGGCCGACCGGCCTGTTCACCGAACAGACGCCGCTGCAACCGCGCAGCCCGTACAGCGCCTCCAAGGCCGGCGCGGACATGCTGGTGCTGGCGTATCAGCACACGTACGGCATGCCCGCTCTCATCACGCGGTGCTCGAACAACTACGGTCCCTATCAGTTCCCGGAAAAGCTCATCCCGCTGTTCATCACCAATCTGATCGAGGGCAAGAAGGTGCCCGTCTACGGTGACGGGATGAACGTCCGTGACTGGATCCACGTGAGCGATCACTGCCGTGGAATCCGGGCCGCCATCGACAAGGGCCGGCCGGGTGAGGTCTACAATTTCGGCGGCAACAACGAGCAGAATAACCTGGCCATCACTCGCCTGCTGCTCGACGCATTGGGAAAGGATGAGTCGAGCATCCAGTTCGTCCAGGACCGCCTGGGCCATGACCGTCGTTACGCCATCGACGCCACGAAGGCCCAGCGTGAGCTGGGTTGGCGACCGCTGGTGGACTTCAAGGACGGCCTGGCCGCCACCGTTCGCTGGTACCGTGAGAATGAAAACTGGTGGCGTCGGATCAAGACCGGCGAATACCTCGAGTACTACGAGAAGCAGTACGGCGCGGTCTGCTAACGCAGACTGCGAGTTTGTAGTCCGTGGGCCAGTGGTGAGCATGCCACTGGCCGCTCAGGTTCTGGCTGACCGTTCATAGCTTTTTCACATGCACATCCTCGCCATTGGCGCCAAGGGAATGCTCGGTCGCGAACTCGTCGCCCTTCTCGACGGCGGCGTTCACCCCGCTGCGCTGCGCTCGCAATTTGCCGAGTGGCAGCCAAAGCAAGCCTGCTGGACGGACGCGAAGGATCTGATTCCCGTCCGACTGAGTGCGATGGACGTGGATGAGCTCGACATCACGCGGCGAGACGACGTGCTGCGGGTGATCGGGGAAATCCGCCCGGCGCTGGTGATCAACGCCGCGGCTTACACCGACGTGGATGGCTGCGAAAGCCACGAGGCTGAAGCTGCCGCCGTGAACGCGAACGGCCCCGCACATCTCGCTGAAGCCTGCCGGGAGTACAACAGCCGGCTCGTGCACGTGAGCACCGATTACGTCTTCGACGGCAAGGGCACCGCACCCTACCCGCCCGAATATCCGGTATCTCCACAGAGTGCGTACGGCAGAACCAAGGCGGCCGGTGAGAGCGAGATTCGCCGCATCCTGCCGAACGGCCACGCCATCGTACGGACCAGCTGGCTGTTCGGCGTGCACGGCAAGAATTTCGTCAAAACCATCCGCAAGCTGGCGAGCGAGCGGAGCGAACTTCGGGTCGTCACCGATCAGGTCGGCTGCCCCACCAACGCCCGCGACCTCGCGGCGGCGCTCATCGTTCTGGGCTTGGGCGGCACGACCGGCACACACCACTTCTGCAACGCCGGCGTCTGCTCCTGGAACGAGTTTGCGACGGAAATCGTGCGACGCTCCGGCGCGAACTGCCGCGTGCTGCCGCAGACCACCGCCGAGTTGAATCGCCCCGCCGCCCGGCCCGCTTATTCGGCGCTCAGCACCGCTTCGCTGACCGCCGAAACCGGCATCGTCCCGCGGCACTGGACGGACGCCTTGGCCGACTGCCTGACAGAGCTGTGAGATGCCTATGCCGAAGCAAACAACGCTAGCTGCGACGCCGATCACCACGCGGACGCTCCCGCCGAAGGCATGGATCGCCACGGCACTGACAGCGCTGCTGATCTGGAGCTATTGGCCCGGTCTCGGCGAACTCTGGGCCGCCTGGCAGCGCAGCTCCGACTACTCCGGCGGACAGCTCGTCCCCTTCGTCTGCGCGTATCTCGTCTGGTCGGATCGCAAGAATCTCGCCAAGCTGCCCATGGAGACCTGCTGGTGGGGCTTGGTCCTCCTGGCCGTCTCGCAGCTCATTCGTCTGGGCGGGCTGTTCCTGTCCTACGGATTCACGCACCAGTACTCGATGATTCTGGCCTTCGCGGGCGGCGTACTCCTGCTGTTCGGCTGGCCAATCACCTGGCGACTCAAGTGGATGCTCGCTTTCCTGCTGCTCATGATCCCCTTCCCGCGGCGCGTGCATACCGCCATCTCGCTGCCGCTGCAGGGCTTCGCCACGACCTCGGCCGTCTTCGGTCTGGAGTTGCTCGGCTTCCTCGTCGCGAGAGAGGGCAACGTGCTACGGATCGGCGAGCAGAACTCCGTCGCCGTCGCCGAGGCGTGCAGCGGCCTGCGCATGCTCACCGCGTTCATCATCGTCGGTGCAGCGCTGGCCCTGGTCGTCCGCCGGCCGGCCTGGCAGAAGGCGGTCCTCGTCGCATCGACAATTCCGGTGGCCATCCTCGCGAATACCATCCGGCTGACTGTCACGGTCATCCTCTTCGACTACATCGATGCCGAGCTGGCCGAGAAGTTTTTCCACGATTTCGCCGGCATCCTCATGATGCCGTTGGCCGTCGCCGCCCTTGTAGGTGAGTTGCGACTGTTCCGATGGTTGTCAGAATCGCCCGAGTCCGCCGGAAAGCCGGTCAAACCGGCCAAGCCTGGCGAACGCCCTCGAATAGCCGTTCCGCAGGACGCCTGATCAACATGCCGAATCAAACCACCGATCGCAACGCGGTTTTCGATGGCCGTCTCGTGGCTCCGGCCCTCGCCGCCGCCCTGGTCATTCTCATCGGCGGCGCGAGCTACCGCTGGCTCGATCACGAGATCAACTCCACCGAGCCCATTCGCCTCGATCGGCCGCTGTCCGATCTGCCGCTGAATGTCGGCGAGTGGAAGGGCACCGAACTGCAGATGAGCCAGCGCGTGCTCGAAGTAGCGGGCTGTGACGATTACATCTATCGCCGCTACACCGATGACGCCTCCCGACGCCAGATTGATCTGTACGTCGCGTATGCCGCCCGCCCGGCCAAGATGCTCGGCCACCGCCCCGAAGTCTGCTATCCCACTCACGGCTGGACGCCCGGTGAGGTCCGCAAGGAATCGCTCACGCTCGACGACGGCACGACATTCGAATACCTCATCCGCACCGTCTCGCACGGCGAGCGGCCCAACGAAAAGATGGTCGTGCTGAACTATTACATCCTCGAAGGCCGCATCGTCACTAATTGGACCGACTTCTGGGGTCCCAAGTATCGAATGCCCAACCTCTCCCGCGACCCCAGCTTCTACGTCGCCCAGACACAGGTGACTGCCAATGTCCCGATCGGCATGGCCCCCACCACCGTCGAAACCTGGGTCAAACAGTTCGCGGTTCTAACCGCCCGCGAATTGGTGGCGTTTTTCCCAAAAAGAGCTGTGGGCTCTGAGCCGTGAGCTCTGCGCTCTGAGCTGAGAGCTATGGGCTTTGAGCTGTGGGAGAGAGGCTGCGAAGGAACCGTTATTTCCGGCGAGATCGGAGAAGCAGTTCCGCTACACCGATACCTGCGAGTCCTGAAATGACATCAGCGGCATCGCCCATATCGGGCCAGTACAGCGCGTGCGGTCGTCGCGTCGCGAAGATCTCGAGGACTTCGGTGGCCAGCAGCAGGCCGGTCCCGATCGCTGCAGCCGTCCGCAACGTCAATTTCCGCCGCAACAACCCATGCAACGCGCCGAGGACCAAGAACCGCAGCGGCCAATCGAGCGGAATTCCGGCCACGGACGTGCCGCTGAACAGGCCGAAAAAGTCCTTGACCGCTCGAACCATGCGAACCGTCCGTGGTGACCAGTCCATCAACGTCATGACCTGCTTGCGAGGTGGTGGATCGCCTGTGGGGTCTCAACCCCAGGCACAGACACCGCCACAAGAGAGCGGCAGTTTCGGTCGCACACCGGCACGCCCGGTAAACAGGATAGGCCGGTCATTGTGGCCGACGCGTGATGATCGGGCAAACTCATCGAAACCGCGACGGACGGGCCGGTCCCATAGTTCGATATTCGTTGAGATCGGCACAGTTTTCCTGGCTTAGCTGGCTGTTCTATCTTATGAACCTCTTCGGACTGACATACTGGATTCTCATCATGGGGGGAGTGCACCATGACCCCGTCCGAAGAGCGGAACACGCAAGCATCGGGGCGAGTCGCCCTGCAGTCTGATGGCCTTCGCGTCGCCAGCATCCTGTTCGCCTGCACACTGCCGTTGTGTCTCGGCCAGTCCTGCGGGAACCCGGCTGTGCCGCTCGACCCAGCCGACGATCCGGACGATGAGCAGGTTCTGCCGTACCAGCCCGAGCTTCCGCCGACGACCGGCGGCGACGATTGGGAGTTGCAGATTGCTGCCTGGCCCGTCGAGGGCCCGGCGCCTCTTTCCGTCATGCTGTCAGCGACCACAATGTCCTCCGATCCTCTGCCCGAGGGCGTCTATTATTGGTACTTCGGAGATGACGGCACGACGGTGGAGGGCGCAGAAGTGAACCACGTGTTCCGTGACGCCGGCACGTACGCCGTCACGCTTTGTTTCGCGGTCGCCGCTGGAACCGGCTGTTCGCGCACCGCCGAGCGGACCATCACCGCTTACGATGCCACCGACTCTAATCCCGGCATCACCGAGCCGCCGACGGAGCCGCCCGCTACCAACGCACCGCCGGTCGCCGACAACGGTACGCAGGTGCTCGAACCGAATACCACCGTCGTGCTCACGCTGACCGGCCGCGATGCCAGCGGCAACGATCTGATGTTCTTCATCGTCACTGATCCGCAGCACGGCACGCTCGGCCCGATCGACAACACGCCGCACGATACCGCCACCGTGCGGTATACGCCGGCCGCCGGCTACACCGGCCCGGACAGCTTCACGTTCAAAGCCCACAACGGCGTCGCCGAGTCGAACATCGCCACCATGAAACTGACGATCCTCGGCCCCAACGGCGCGCCCGTCGCCAACGCCGGTCCCGACCTGGTCGTGCATGACGTCGATCATGACGGCTTCGAAGGCGTGGATCTCGACGCCTCGGCCAGCGCCGACGCCGACGGCTACATTGTGAACTACCGGTGGACCAAGGGCACCGTCGTGCTGGCCCAGGGTCCCGAGCCCACCGCTCGCACCGCCCTGGCCCTTGGCTCGCACACGCTCACGCTGACCGTCACCGATGACCGCGGCGCCACCGGCACCGACACGCTGAACGTCATCGTCAACACGCCGCCCGTCGCCGACGCCGGCCCCGACCAGTCCGTCGACGATCCCGAGGAGGACGGCGTCCAGACCGTCACGCTCCAGGGCAGCGCCAGCTACGACCCCGACGGCACGATCGTGAACTATCGCTGGTCCGAAGGCACGACCACGCTGGCCTCGGGCTCCAGCCCCAACGCCGTGGTCAGCCTCCTCGGCGGCCGGCACCACATCACGCTGACCGTCACGGATAACCACGGCGGCACCGACACCGACACCGTCGTCATCGACGTCGCCACGCCGTTCACCGTCGACGCCGGTCCCGACCAAGAGATCGACTCCTACAACGGCCAGACGCTCGTGGCCGTCCCGTTGACCGCCGCCGTCGATGGCAAACCGGGCCTGCAGATCGTCAACTACCGCTGGTCCATCGGCGAGACCGTCATCGCCACCGGCCCTGATCCGACAGCCACCGCCCATCTGCCCAGCGGCGTGCATACCATCACGCTCACCGCCACCGACAGCCGCGGCATCGCCGCCTCCGACGACGCCGTCGTCTACGTCCAGCAGCGGCTGCTCAAGCCCGGCAACGGCTTTACCGGCCCCACGCCGGAGCCCGCTCCCGTCGGCTACGACCTCAACCTGCCCGAGGACCAGCGCCCCGCCGGCTGGGACGCCAAGGCCATCGCCCGCTGGGACGTCGTGCCCTACCAGACGTTTGACGGCGACTTCAACGTCGGCGTCGTCGCCTTCCACATGAACGGCATCGACCGCGTCGAGTTCTCCGTCAACGGCGGCCCGTGGCTGCCCGTCTACCGCATGACGCGGAACGTCCAGACCGCCAACCATTCGGACATCGGCGTCCAGACCGACGGCATCGTCGAGTACTGGGCCACGCTCCGCGCCGCCGACTTCGCCGACGGCCCGGTCGAGATCCGCGCCATCGCCTGGCCCACGATCGGCGTGCCCCGAGTGCTCGGGGGCAACTTCAGCGATTCTGCCACATTCCAGAGCGGCGATTACGCTCTCACACTCTGGACCAATGCTCAAGGTTCGTATAATCCACAACGAATCACCATTGGCCCCGCCGACGACTTGGCGTCCGCCTTAATGAACGTTGCCGACGGAGGTGAGATTCTGCTTAGAGCCGGCGAATACGACATCCCGGACATGGCCAAGTCTCGCCAAGTGGATCGCTATATCACAATTCGTCCTGCGGACGGCGTAGATCGATCAGAGGTATGGATAAAGCCCCCGCTTGGGAATGACGGCTCCCGGAAAACAATCAAAGTGAAGGGAACCAAGCTCCGATGGCAGAACCTCAGCTTCGACTTCGCCCGGATTTACAGGCTCTATCCGGAACCCAATTCTCTCCACTGGTTTGACAGAACATATTGGACGGATTCGAATGGCTGGAACCATTCCTATGCAACAATTTCTGTTCCACTGCACATCTATGGACATGGATTCATGACAGAGGTCGCGATCCACGATATCGAGTATGCTGCGGTCGGAATGCAGATCGTCCGCAACGCGGACATTTCACAGATCAGCGGCGATGTCTTTCAGAACAGTAGTCTTGTGCTTAACAACACGTTGCACAACGTGGATACATCCGTCCTCGAGCACCACACGGATGTGTTCCAATACTTCGCTCCTGCGGTTACTCGCCTCCGTGAGAACGTGATCGGCTACAACGTCAAAGGCACAGACATATTTTCTCAACATTTCTTTATGAGAACCGTAGGCGGAGGAACATTCAAGGACTTTGCGTTCGTGAACATCGAGCTTCAGCCAATGGCCAACGCGGATTTGTCAATTAAGCCTTCTCAGCTGTGGTGCCACCACGATCATGTTCTGTTCATGAACGTCACCACCCCATACAAGCTATATTTCCGCGAAGTCGTCGGCAATCCGGACGAAGGATATATTGCACACAATGTCCTGTTTGAACATGTGCACCTCCACCCGATATCCGTCAAGCAGCTGCAGTCAAGCCCGCCACCGGGCATTACTGCAAGAAGTGTCTTTCCGGCACACTAGACTTCGGTCACACGGCTTGTGCTGATCCTCTCTGCCTGGGCGTTACCTCTACGCCCAGGCATGCTTCTGTCGTACAACATGGCACAATCCCGGCTCAAATCGGCTTTGGCATGGTCCTTTGCCATGAATTGGGGCGAACAGACAGTGCTCACCCTTCTGACGTTCGTCCTTGCGCACTTGCTGGGGCCACACGACTTCGGATTGGTTGCCATCGCCGGCATATATCTCGCGTTCGTCCAGTTGTTTCTCGATCAAGGTTTTGGGCCTGCGCTCATCCAACGAAGAGAGCTCGAAGATGAGCATCTTGATTCTGTGTTTTGGGCACAGCTGCTCTGCAGTGTCATTTTGATGGCCATCAGCGTCGCGATGAGCAACTGGTGGGCTGGCGTAAACAACGAACCATTGTTGGTCCCGGTTATCCTTGCCCTTTCTACAACCCTCCCGATCCAGGGACTGACCGTCGTACAAGTAGCCATCTTGAAACGAAACATGAGCTTTAGCCGGTTGGCTATTCGCTCCAACGTGGCAGCTCTTGCCGGAGGGGCGTCGGGCGTACTCCTAGCCGTGTCGGGATACGGGGTATGGGCACTCGTTGCTCAGCAGGTGGTGTCAGCGTCAACTGCGCTACTCCTCCTGTGGGGCCTAAGCGACTGGCGACCTCGGCTTCGATTTTCCTGGAGACATTTTAGCCAGCTGTTTCGCTTCGCCTCCGGATCTTTTGCCGGGCGCCTTGGCGTCTTCGTTCACACCAGATCCGATGCCCTACTCATGGGTGTTTTCTTTGGCCCCGCCGCGGTAGGCCTCTACCGCTTGGCCGACAGACTCATGAATCAAGCGCTGACTCTGACGACGCGATCAATTACACTGGTCTCCTTACCCCACCTGTCGGAGTGCCAAGGTGATCCCGCAGAACTGAAAGTCCGCGTGCTTGGTTTTGTGCGCATGAGCGCAACATTCGCGTTTCCAGCTTTGGCTTGCCTTGCCGGATCCGCACCGCTTATCGTCATGCTTCTGGGGCCAGAATGGGCTCCTGCTGCACCCGTGCTGATGTTGCTATGTGCCGTTGGCACCGTTAACGCACTTACGCTTTTTGTTGGCCCACTACTACAAGCCGTGTCCAAACCCCATTCGCTTGCAGTACTAGTCTGGGTTCTGGGGGTGATCAATGCGGCCACTCTAGCTTCCATAGGCATACTGATGTCCGCTCGAACTGCCGGACAGCAAATCGTGGCCGTGGCCCTAAGTCGCCTCTGTCTGGCTTGGCTCATCTACGCACCGGTGAATCTCATTATGGCCTCTCGTTTGTGTGGAATCTCACTACGCGAACTACTCAGTGCGATCGGTCCTGCATTGATCGGCGGTTTCGCTGGGCTCCTCCTCACGCACGTCCTCTCTATGCTTCTTCATCCTGTCGGAACTCCTGTGTTTGTAACCTTAGTGCTGGCTGCGGCCGGCGGATTCAGCATCGCCTGGGTAATGATACTCTGTCTAGACGTTCGCGCCAGAAGCGAAGTGCATCGCATCAAGGCCAGAATCCGTGCTGCGATTTTTCCTACAGCACGGCACGCGTCGATTCACGCTACGCAGTAAACCCGGTGGACGAGGCCTCCTGACTCGCCCTCCTTCAGGAAGTTTTTCCTATGCCATCAAGCAATCCGGAAGCCATCCCAACCATAGTGCAACTCGTTTGGTGACTCGCCCCGACCAGCGTTGTCGACATCGGAGCGGGATACGGAAAATACGGTCTACTGTTCCGAGAATACTTGGAGATGCTCCACAGTCGCCAAGACCGCGAACGCCTCCACAGCGCGCGCCCTACCCAACGGCGTGTCCAGATCGATGCAGTGGAGGGCTTTCCAGACTATGTGGGCCCGCTGCACAGGTGCGTCTATGATCACATCTTCTTGGAAAATGTCGTCGATTTTGTGAAACGCGAGCACTCCTATGATCTGGCATTCATCGGAGATGTGCTCGAACACGTTGACAAGCAAGTCGCACACCAGGTGGTGATACCGCGTCTCGTAGGCTGTACCAGATTGGGGGTCCTGATAAGCGTTCCAGCTGATGACAATGAGCAGGGCGCGACCTTCGGCAATGAGCTGGAAGTCCACAGAAGCTCATGGTCCCCCCGTGACTTCCGGAAACATGCGCCTTTTGTCTGCAGCGGATTCAAAGGGGCGCATTTGGTCGTCTTCCTGACGAGGGATCAACGCTGTTTTGATCTCTGTCGAGGTCACCCCGCCAAGCGAATGCTGCGACGCATGCTGCGTTCAGTGAAGGACTACTGGTGATTTTCTTTGGCTCATCCCGAACGACAGACTCATGCAACGAATACATCTGGTGTTCATAACGTTTAATCGGCTTGATTACACACAAAAAGCATTACCCCGTATTCTGGGTGATCCCACAGAAGATTTTGACCTGACATTGTGGGACAATGGCTCGACGGATGGCACACCGGAGTATCTGACCAGTATTCGGGACCCCAGAATCTGTAGCGTAATTCTGCGCAAGGATAATGTTGGCCAGACCGTCGCTGCAAACTTGACCTGGGAACGCTCAAGCGCCGATCTCTTGGGCAAGTTGGATAACGATTGCTTGGTCACGCCTGGCTGGACACGCCGCCTCGCCGTAGCACATCAAGACATTCCAGAGCTCGGGGTAGTTGCTTGTTGGCACTATTTCCCGGATGAGTTTGATTATGCACGGGCAGCCCACAAGATTCGCACATACAACGGACATACCATCGTTCAGCATCCCTGGACTTGCGGTACAGGCTTTTTGATCAAGCGTTCAACTTTTCAACAGATGGGCCCTATCCGCGACAAGGCCCTAACTCGATATTGGCTTCAGTTGGCCGCCAAAGGATATATAAACGGGTTCTACTACCCGCTCATCTGGCAGGAGCACATGGATGATCCTCGTAGTGCACACTCGCACCTCAAGGATGAGGCGAGTTATCAGGCCGCCAAGTCGGTCACCTTCAACATCAACCGCCATGGGCAAACCACTCTAGCCGATAGGTGGCGATGGCGTAAGCAGGTCCTCGATGAACTCCTGGATGGACCGTCCGACGCACGACATTATCTTGGATGGCGACGAAAGGCACGCATACTTGCACAGCGAATCAAGAAAGCAGTTACCCGATGAACTGTAATACTGGTCCGCACCCAAGTGTCCGCTTTACTCTTTGGCTTACCCGCGACGAGTGGAAGCATGCGGTTAAAGCACACGATACGATTGTCACGGTACTGGTTTTCGATCCTGCAGTCCGACTCCTGTTGCCTGCGGTCGTTCGCCTCGGCATATCGGCCAATCAAGTCACAGCCGTTCGACTCGCGATCGCCCTGATCGGTGCGGGTTGCTACATCGCCGGACACTCAGTCGTCGGGGCAATGAGCTTCCTGCTCTGGTACTACCTGGACTGTATCGATGGGAAGGTTGCTCGCCTTACCCATTGCTCCTCCGCATTTGGTGATTGGTTCGATAGAATCACAGACCGCCTTGGAGTCGGCGCAATGCTCTTCAGCCTTGGCTGTTGGCAGTTACTTGCTGGCCATCAGCAAACGGCGATGTGGGCCTTCGGGGCAATTTGCGTCTGGTACCTGCGGTGCATGAACAGTGATCGCCTTGGCTGGATTCTGGCAACCGAATCACGGTCCTCGTCCCCCGCTGATATACCGACCACGAAACCTGGTCGTCTTGACACCCTCAGATATATGAGCAAGTGGTTCACATCACGAACACGTATAATTGGAACACTCGTGCACGATGTAGAGTGGCTCCTGCTTTCCTTGGTGATTGGTCCGCTTACCGGGACCATCCAGACCTCTCTTGCTATCGCGGTCGTTGGAATGTCGGCCCAGTTTCTTCTGCATGTCTTCACTTTCTGGTACCGGCGATTGCCCCCAACCTAATACGGGCACAGCGGGCGTCCTCTCGCCAATTCCGATGTTACTTTTGTGACATATGGATTACTCTCACGAATACATTAACCAGACGTTCATCCACCCGCTGGCTGCGGCAATCCTAATCCTTCTCATCGCCGTCATGCTGGTGATACCGCGCCGGTTTGCAGCCTTTCCAATCCTTGCGATTGGGTCCTTTGTCTCCTGTGCGCAGCGTATTTCCGTGGCCGGATTTGATCTTGACATCATCAGATTAATTGTTCTCGCCGGATGGATTCGCATTTTGGCTCGAGGTGAACATAAGCATCTCGTCTTCAACCTGCTGGACAAGACTCTCATCCTCTGGGCCGCTTCCAGCACAATATGTTTCACACTGCTCCACCAGTCAGCCAGCGTCCTCGTAAACAGACTAGGCATGTCCTTCGATTGTGTAACCCTTTATTTCTTCTTCCGCTGCACAGTTCGCACATGGGATGATGTTCGATCATTCGCTCGCGTGCTTGCAATCATAAGTATACCTGTCGCCTTCGCGTTTTTCGTGGAGCTCTCCACAAGGTACAATGCTTTTGCGGTGTTTGGTCGGGTCCCGGCCATTACGAGCGAGAGACAGGGTCGATTGCGCTGCCAAGGAGCCTTCGTCCACCCAATAATCGCCGGGTGTTTTTGGGCGTCGGCGATTCCGGCGATAGGGATGCTCTGGTGGAGCGACCGACGTTCTCGCATCCTTTCAGTAGTTGGCGTGCTTGCCTGCTTGGTGATTATTCTCGCGTGTTCTTCCAGCACGCCGGTCACAGCAATCGCGTTCGCCTTCGTAGGCGCTGTCCTGTACAATGCAAGGCGACATTTGAAGGCCATCCGCTGGGGGTTACTCCTAACGATACTGGCCCTGCACTTTATCATGAATGGCCCCGTATGGTCACTGGCCGCGAAGATCGATATAGCAGGAGGCTCGACGGGCTACCACCGGTTCCACCTGATCGATCAGGCAATCCGGCGGTTTCGGGAGTGGTGGCTCCTCGGAACGAAGTCAACAGCTCATTGGGGCTACGGACTGCACGACGTGACCAACCAGTTCGTCCTTGAAGGAGTCCGCGGTGGGATTCTTACCCTTGGGCTTTTCCTCGCAGTCCTGGTCGTAGCATACAAGATGACTGGTGCCGCCGTTCGCAATTCCATTCACACAGCAGATCGAGTGTGTGCTTGGGGATTGGGCGTGATGCTGTTGGTGCACACCATCAACTTCCTTGGCATCTCTTATTTCGGCCAGATCAGCATCATGTGGTACGCAACAATAGGACTAATTGGCAGCTCTCGTGACTACCACAAAACGGGGGCTACCGCGGGAGCCTCGCCTGGATCCGTGACTCCAGTTGGGATTAAGAAGAGGCCATCTTCGGCCCTCGTGACATCGAACCAAACAGTTCCAATCATTATCAACAGAATGGGTTACTCACATTATCATCTGTGACACCCATATCCGGGCTTCTAATTCTGTTGTCGTAGCCCGCTTATCAATTGCCTGGCGGAACGCAAGACGCCGAGACACGATTCTCTCGCTGCGCGAGTTACGTCGAGAATGTAACGATCAAGAGCGTAAGAGAACGCGCTATCCCTTACAGGCAAGACACTCGAAGAGATTCCAAATTGGCTTCTGATTTGGCTAACTGGGCACCGCTTGCCCCGAACCCGGTTTGACACGTTCGTACCGTGGATCACCTGGAGCCACGCCGGATCGCCGTGAATTTGAAGTATTGGTGCGATCTCAGAAAGTCTAGGGTGCTGACGACACCAGACGGTCAGCGGGCCCCGATTGGCTTCAATCATGCTGGCAAAGGCATTGCTCGGATCACGATGAGAATATATCCGGCCATTCTTCCACACTAGTCCATTCATGAAATTCACGACCACTCTATCCTGCCCGGAGAATTGCTCCTGCACTTGCTCCAAGAAGTCGACTCGTACGGCATCATCATTGTCAAGTCGGGTTGTGATCAAGTAGGGCGTGCCGCCAGCATTTTGGCGGGCAATGGATGCACGGACTGTATCTACGGACATATCGTCCGTGAAGACCGGTATGAAGTTTTTCCAGGATGCCGCTATTTCTTCAATGCGCGTAACGAAATCGGTGGGCGTGCTGCAATCGAAGAACACCAGCCATCGAAATTCTTGGACCGTTTGAGCACGCATCGAAGGATAGCAGAATTGTTCAAACAGCTCAAACCGTCTTGATAACCAACGAGAATTACAACCGATTCCCGGTTGTTCTCGAGAAGTTCGGACATTGAATCGGGTCAGCACAAAGTGCTCGAATTCCATGCTGCAATCCTCAAGACTGGACATCTGCTATGCAATATTCGCCATCAACTAACTCTGCCGCAAGCACGAGCCGACCACCACTCAAACCTGCAGTAGAGGTGTCTATCTTAATCATTTCGTACAATACACGCCAACTCACGCTTGAATGCATTGCCTCGATTTTGAGTGAAACGCACGACTTGGCTTACGAGATCATTGTTGTGGATAACGCCTCCCAAGACGGATCAGCGGAGGCTATTGAGGCAGCATACCCCGAGGTTCGTCTTTTCAAGCTTAAGGAGAACCTCGGTTTTGCGCGGGGGAACAATTATGCTGCCTCCCATGCTGTCGGAGAATTCCTTCTCCTATTGAATCCAGATACAGTTATTCTGAATGGCGCGATCCAACGACTCGTCGCCTTCGCCCGTGATTATCCGTCAGCCGGTATCTGGGGCGGGCGAACTGTGTTTCCAGATGGCACGTTGAACCCAACCTCATGCTGGGGCAAACCGACTCTATGGGGGCTCGTATGTCGATGCACTGGACTCGGCATGCTTCTTAAGAATACCAGATGGTTTGATCCCGAGCCGATGGGCTGGTGGCGGCGAGACTCGATTCGTCAGGTTGCCACGGTCACTGGATGCTTTCTGCTTATCCGAAGCAGCCTCTGGAGACAGCTGAACGGGTTCGATCCTCGTTTTACTATGTATGGCGAAGAGGTCGATCTTTGCCTTCGGGCCCGGGATCGCGGTTTTGACCCTATGTTTACGCCACATGCCACAATCGTACATTACGGAGGCGCAAGCGAACGTGTCAAAGTAGAGCAGGTGATCCGTCAGTTTGTCGCAAGGAGCAAGTTGCTTGACAAGCACTGGTCCCCTTTCGGTGCTTGGTTGGGCAAACGATGTCTTGATCTCTGGGCCTGGAACAAGATGGCTCGCCTCTGGGTTACAAAAGCAAACACGAGAGATGGTGACTTCCCGACGTGGAGGGAGATCTGGCGACGACGCAAGGAATGGCACCATGTTGACACCGGCACCTCTACTTCCACGCCGATATCTGAATTGGCTGGATCAGAACTCGCAGCATCGGGGAAAGCTTAAGACCTGAGATGAGCCTGAGGCTTG
>Ga0209409_1000600_pt1 | contig 36288 bp, 21 predicted proteins | sample AD_JPNMR1_MetaG_FD_184424 | JGI IMG/M metagenome (GOLD analysis project Ga0209409, IMG submission 184424) | Active sludge microbial communities of municipal wastewater-treating anaerobic digesters from Japan - AD_JPNMR1_MetaG (SPAdes) (version 2) | ecosystem: Engineered > Bioreactor > Anaerobic...
CAGGAACCCCGGCAGACCGATCACCCTCGTAAAGTCCACCAGCTGCGGCCCCATGGCGGAAAAGGTCAGGTTCGCGTCGTCCGCCTCGTACGTAAAATCCGACAGCTCCAGCTTCCGGGCAAGTTTACGGTCCTCCTTCTCCTGTTTCCGCTCCTCGTATCTCCTCACCCGGCGACTGATCGGCATCCCAAGGCCCCCTCCAATGTATGTCCTTTATTTACAAGGCTTTATACATCAAAAGAGGCCGGTTTTCAACAAATTGTTTGCATTATCTTCAGTTGTTACGATATGTTGGGACGTTAGAGAAGGATTCAGGATTATCTCATACTTCAAGATAGGTATACTTCATGCGTTCAGATCAACTGAAACCTAATGTCATCATTTACGGCCCAATCTTCCCCGAACCGGTCCAGGTGATCACGACCATAACGATGGGCGAATCCATCAAACTGATCGGCAAGGGGTTGAAGTCCGGCAGGGTGCATGATCCCATCCTCGGCCTTGACCAGCTCGCGACGTTGGAGGCCACCCCCGAACAGGAGCCTTTCGACGGCGACCCGAAGCATTTTCGCCTCGGTATCGAGGCCCTGCGGCTGGCCCTGGCTTATGAGTACGATCCTTACTTCACCCTGTCCATTGCCCGCGTCGATCCGCTGCCCCACCAATTGGAAGCCGTCTACGACTATTTCCTGAAGATGCCCCGCATCCGCTTTCTCCTGGCCGATGACCCCGGCGCCGGTAAAACAATTATGGCGGGCCTTCTCATCAAGGAACTCAAGATCCGCGGGCTTGTGAAACGCATCCTGATCGTGACGCCCGCCAATCTCTCTTTTCAGTGGCAGCGGGAACTCAAGGACAAATTCCGCGAAAACTTTGAAGTCATCCGGAGCGATATCCTGAGAGCCAACTACGGTTCCAATCCCTGGCAGGAAAAGAACGCGGTTATTACCTCCCTCTCCTGGGTGTCGCGCATCGAAGACGCCAAAGACAGCCTCCTGCGAAGCCATTGGGATCTGATCATCGTCGATGAAGCTCACAAGATGAGCGCCTACAGCGCGGAAAAGAAGACCCTGGCTTACCAGCTCGGCGAGGCCCTCTCGGAGATCACCGATCATTTCCTGCTGATCACCGCCACCCCGCACAAGGGCGATCCCGACAATTTCTGCCTGTTTCTGGAACTTCTGGACCGGGACGTTTATGGAGACGTAAAGAGCCTCGAAGAAGCCATGCGGGTTCATGAGGCGCCCTTCTACCTGCGCCGTGTCAAGGAAGCTCTGGTTACCTTCCCCGATCCTGATACCGGGCAGGTCAAGACGCTCTTTACGCGACGGACCGTCCGAACCATTGAATTTCAGATCGATGAAGAGGAATGGGATTTCTACGACGCCCTCACTCGATACGTGGAAGATCAATCCATCAAGGCGGCCGCCGATGATTCCGCCCGCGGTCGTGCCTTGGGATTCACCATGGCCATGCTGCAGCGTCGTTTCGCGTCCAGCATTCATGCCGTGCGGCGTACCCTGGAGCGGATGAAGGAAAAGAGGGAAAAGATCCTGGCCGATCCGGAAGGCTATCGTCAGGAACAGATTTTCAAGAAGCTGCCTGAAGACTTTGACGATCTGCCGGAAGAAGAACGGCAGGAGATCATCTCGCAACTGGAAGACGTGGTCGCTTCTGTCGATCCGGCCGCTCTCAAGGAAGAGATCCTTCAGCTCGGGAAACTGATCGTCCAGGCAAAGCACCTTGAAGACCGCGAGATTGAATCCAAGCTGGTCAAACTTCGGGACGAGCTCATCAAACAGAACGTGTTTAACGAGCCGCGGATGAAGCTCCTGATCTTTACCGAACACAAAGACACGCTCGATTTCCTCGTCGAAAAACTGCGGGAATGGCACCTGACCGTCACCCAGATTCACGGCGGCATGAAGATCGGCGACCGTGATACGCCGGGAACGAGAATCTACGCAGAGAGGGAATTCCGGGAAGACTGCCAGGTCATGGTGGCGACGGAGGCCGCCGGCGAAGGCATCAACCTCCAGTTCTGCTGGTTCATGATCAACTATGACATTCCCTGGAATCCCATGCGGCTGGAACAGCGGATGGGGCGCATCCACCGGTACGGCCAGGAAAAGGACTGCCTGGTTTTGAACTTCGTTTCCACCAACACCCGCGAAGGCCGCGTCTTCCAGAAACTCTTCGAACGGATCGCCAAGATCGAGGAAGACCTCGATCCGAAGCGTACGGGAAAGATCTTCAATGTCCTGGGTGATGTGTTCCCGTCCAATATGCTGGAGCGCATGCTAAGGGAGATGTACGCCCACAACCTCACCGAAGATGTCATCAAGAATCGTATCATTGCGAACATAGACACGGAACGATTCCGCAGCATCACCCAATCGACCCTGGAGGGGCTGGCCAAGCGAGAACTCAACCTTTCTGCCATCGTCGGCAAATCAGCAGAGGCGAAGGAAAGGCGGCTTGTCCCCGAAGTCATCGAGGACTTCTTCATTCAAGCCTCCCCCATCGCCGGCATCCATCCGAGGGAAATAGCCAAAGGCGGCCATATCTACCGCATCGGGCGGGTGCCCCGGACCCTCTGGCCGATCGGCGAACAGTTGGAACCCCAATTCGGCAAACTGGGACGGGAATACCGACAAATCGTTTTCGACAGGAAACGCCTCACTGACGACCCGACCCTGGAATGGGTCACGCCGGGGCATCCCCTTTTTGAGGCGGTTCGAGAGGATGTCTTTTACCGGGTGCAGAAGGACCTGCGCAGCGGAGCGGTCTTTTATGATGTCCATCGTGCGGAACCGGCAAGACTGGATGTGTATTCCGCCGCCATCCGCGATGGGCGGGGCAACGTCCTCCATCGCCGTCTTTTTGTCGTTCAGGTCGATATAAACGGCGCCCTGACCATCCGCCAACCGACAATCTTTCTGGACCTCAGCCCGGCACCCGCGGCGACTGCCACGCCTGACGGTGCGGGATTGCCTTCACGGGATTCGGTTGAGCAGGAGCTCATCCAAAAAGCCCTGAATCAATTTCTTGGAGAAATCGATTGTCAGAGGCGAAAAGAGACCGAGATCATCTCCCGTTATATTGAAATCAGTTTGAATGAACTGATCAACCGACAGAATCTGCGCATGGCCGAACTTCTGGAAAGCCAGCAGGCCGGTGATACCAGCCCGCTCGTGGCCGCCAATATCAAGACAACGGAGGACCGTCTTTTTGAACTCAACGCCCGTCTTGAACGCAGGCGTGAGGAACTTCGGCAGGAGCGGCATTGCACGATCACCGATATCCAGCATCTCGGCCGGGCTTGGGTATTGCCTCATCCCGAACGTCAGACCCCTACAGTCCGTTCGTTCATTCGTGACGATGAGATTGAGAAGATTGCCGTGCAAGCAGTGATCGCCCATGAAGAAGCACAGGGTCGGCAGGTCATCAGCGTGGAGCAGGAGAACCGCGGGTTCGACCTCATCTCCAGAAGGCTCCATCCGGAAGATGCCCAGACCGCCATTGAGGTACGGTTCATCGAGGTCAAGGGGCGCTCCGCCGTCGGCGAGGTAGCGCTGACCACAAACGAATACAAGACCGCCGAACGGCTGAAAAAGGATTATTGGCTCTATGTGGTCTATAACTGCGCCACGACACCGGAGATCCATCCCATCCAGGACCCCGTTCGTCTGGGTTGGGAACCTCTCGTAAAAATAGAGCACTACCACGTCGGCGCAAAGAAAATCTTGGAGAGTTGAGACTGACTAACGATGAACAACCGTTATTTTACACACGGTAACGCACGAAAAACACACGGGCACACCCAAGCAATAACACCGGTGTGTTTTTCATGATTTTTTTGTTATTCATAGACAGACATATTCTATCGACGCGTCGATAGGTTCAACGACAGAAATCGAAAGGTTATAATTTCTATACGCGCGCGCATAGAACCGCGCATAGAAATCAAGTTTAGCAAACCAGATGGAAGGCGGGGGGCACTATGCTCAAAAGAATTAGAATAAGAAATTATAAATCATTCCAAGATATTGATGTTACACTCAACCCATTAACCGTCCTTTTTGGTCCCAATGCTGCGGGTAAGAGTAATTTCTTGGATGCCCTGCAGCTATTGTCGCGAATCGCAACAAGCAGAACACTAAAAGAGGCATTTGATCCTCCTTATAGAGGTAAGCCATTAGAGTCGTTTCGTTTTGGTGAAGACGGCATTAAAGGGCTTTTGAATCGGGAGACGTTATCATTTTCAATCGAGGCCGATATAGAAATATCCCACTCAATTGCGCAGTTTGTTAATCATCAGATATTAGAAATGAAAAAGAGCAAAACCCCGGATGGTAAAGCTACCTCGGGTGCAGCAAATCAATCGTTTGTACGGGAGAAAAACCTGCGTTATAGGATTGAGATTGAGATATTGCCTAAATCCGGCATATTACGAGTCGCAGACGAATATTTGGCAGCCTTGAACAGCAAGGGGGAAATCGCCAGAAGCCGAAGGCCTTTTTTTGAAAAGGTCAGAAACCGGTTGCATTTGCGGATGGAAGGTCAAGCCCACCCTGTTTACTATGACCAATATCTGGATCATAGTCTGCTGTCAATGCCTCTGTATCCACCGCATTATCCGCATGTGGTCGCTGTGCGCCAAGAATTGGCAAGTTGGTTTTTCTTCTATTTTGAACCAAGGGAACGTATGCGTTCTCCAAGTGCTGTGAAGGAGGTGCGCCACATCGGCATGATGGGCGAAGACTTGGCATCATTCTTAAATACTCTGCGGGCACTAGACGAAAGACAATTCAAAGCTGTTGAGAAAGCTTTGCATCTGATCATACCGACGGTTAATGGCATAGATGTAGGTGTAAATGACCTTGGCGAGGTTGAACTTAAACTTATTGAAGGGAAGATGCCTATTCCATCGCGCTTATTGTCAGAGGGGACCTTACGTGTTCTCGGGCTCCTTGCTCTGGGTGGCGCCAAGGAACCACCTGCACTACTTGGCTTTGAAGAGCCGGAAAATGGCATACACCCACGGCGCATACGGATGATAGCTGATTTGTTGAAAAACCGTACAGCGTCAGGTGAAACTCAACTCATTGTGACCACCCATTCACCGATACTTCCTGATATGCTTTCCGATGAAAACCTTTTTGTTTGCTTGAAAGAGCGGGGTCAGACGGTAATAAAGCCTTTTTCAACCTGGGGCTCTTTAGGACGAAAAAATGACATTGACAAATTCTTGAATGCCGAAGAACTGTCCGCTTCTGAACGTATAATGAGAGGTGACTTTGATGCATAAAGTCATCCTTTTCGCTGAAGACTATGGGCACGAAACATTTATAAGGGCGCTTTTAGAAAGATTAGCCCATGAACACAACACCGAAATTGCAATTTTGAACCGCAGCGTGAGAAGGGGGCATGGCAAGGTCATTAGTGAATTTCAAGCATTTCTAAAAGACCTGAACCGTGGAAAAGAAGAGATGCCCGATCTTCTCGTCGTTGCCACGGATGCGAACTGCAAAGGTTATGGGGATCGTAAACGCGAAATTGACGAAGTAAGCGACAAATTCAAGCAACTTATGGTGTGCGCAATACCCGATCCACACATAGAAAGATGGTTGCTTCTCGATTCGGCGGCATTCAAATCGATATTTGGAAGAGGTTGCAAGGCACCCGATCAGAAGTGTGAACGTGACCGCTACAAGAGACTGTTGTCGGAGGCCGTTCAGGCTGCCGGCGTAGTCCCTCCTTTGGGTGGGATAGAATATGCGGAAGACATTGTCACGGCTATGGATCTGGGAAAATTGGAAAAGGCGAACGCATCACTTGGTAGATTTCTCAAGGACTTACGCAATGTATTCAGACAATGGAGCCAAGTGTGACCTATCCCAAACGACTCATCGAGGTTGATCTGCCGATCAAAACGATCAGCGAACATGCCCGGCGGGAGAAGAATCTGCGGAGCGGGCATCCCTGGCACCTGCACATTTGGTGGGCCAGGCGGCCCTGGGGGGCATGTCGGGCCGTCACGCTGGCGTCCCTATTGCCCGATCCGGCTGATCCGAATTGTCCGAAAGCCTTCATCCAGAAGGCGGCCGATAGCCTGAGTCCTTTGGATTACAAGCCCAAATCGGCTGATCCGGCCGATCTCCAGGCGGCGCTGCTGTACTTTATCGGCGACTTTGCCAAATGGGAACTGGGGGCATCCACCCCATACCGGAATGCCGCAAACCATCTGATCAAGGCGGCGTATCCGGAAAATCCCCCCGTCGTTTTCGACTCCTTTGCGGGAAACGGCGCCATTCCCGGCGAGGCATTGCGTCTGGGCTGTGAAAGCATCGCCATGGATCTGAATCCGGTTGCCACGGTGGTGCTGCGAACCCTGTTGGAATCCGTTCCCCGGCAGGGGTATCCCCTGCTCGAAAAATTCCGCGAGGGGGCCGATTTCATCAAAAAGGAAGCGGAAAAGCGGCTCGCCCGCTACTACCCGAGGAAAGAAGGGAAGACGCCCATCGCCTGGCTGTGGGCGCGGACCGTGACCTGCGAGGGGCCGGGGTGCGGCGCCGTGATCCCGCTCATCTCCCAGACGACCATTGCCGGCGGGGCGCGAAAGGCATGGATTGAAATCACTGGGAAACCGGACAAGACCGTTGACATCCGCATCGCCAAGGGAAAGACCATTCCCAAAGACCTCATCAAGACGGCGGGAGGCGGGGCGGCCGTATGCCCGGTCTGCGGCTTCACGACGCAGAAGGCCAGCGTAAAACGGCAGGGCAAGGCCGGTAAGATGGGTAACCGTCTTTTCGGTGTGGCGATTCCCATCGGTGAGCGGCAGGGCAAGGACTATTTCGATGCGAGCAATGAGGACCGGAAGGCATTCCAGGACGCATCAAGGGCATGGAACGAGCTGGTCAACAAGGGAAAGGCAGCGCAGTTGACGGAGCCTTTTGTCTTAACCTATGGTTTGCACGTGCCGCCCCATTACGGCATCTCCACCTGGGGCGATCTCTTTTCGGACCGCCAGAAACTGGCCCTTCACACCCTGGCCGACATCCTCCGGGATTACGCAGCCTCTCTGAAGAACGAAGGCCATGATGCGTCATTCATCAAAGACGTCATGACCACCCTGGCCCTGGGGATCAGCAACAGCGTCCATTACTGGACGACGATGAGTACATGGCTCTCCGAGGGGATGATCTCGTGTTTTATCACTGGCAATGCCATTGCCATGCGCTGGGATTATGCGGAGGCCAATCCTTTGACGCCCCAATATGCGGGTGGTCTTGAATTTGCCTTCAAGAAAGCAGAAGAAAGTTTGACCGCTGCTGTCCACCTCGGCAAGAGCGCCGCCACTGTCCTCCAGGGTAACGCCACCGCCGTCCCCCTGCCCGACGATGCAGCGGACCTGTTCTTCACCGATCCGCCCTACTACGACGTCGTCCCCTATGCCGACCTCTCCGATCTCTGCTACGTCTGGCTCAAACGGTTCATCGGGGCCTATCATCCCGATCTTTTCCAGAGCGAACTGACGCCGAAGGCCGATCAGATCGTCGTCAATCCCTACGCCCCGGAAGACGGACGGGGGGAACAGACGCCGGAGGCCTATCAGGAACGGATGACGGCGGCCTTCCGGGAGGGAAGGCGGATTCTCCGCCCCGACGGCATCGGGGCGATCGTCTTCGCCCACAAGGGCACCGCCGCCTGGGAGGCGCTTATCGGCGCGGTCATCGACGCCGGTTTCATCGTGACGGCCTCCTGGCCCATCGACACGGAACGGGCTTCGCGCATGCGGGCTAATCAGTCGGCGGCTCTGGGCTCCTCGGTTCACCTCATCGTCCGGCCGCGCGAGGATCAGGACGGCGCGTTGAAATCGGGCGACGTCGGTGATTGGCGGGATGTCCTGCAGGAACTCCCCAAGCGCATCCACGCGTGGATGCCGCGGCTCGCAGGAGAGGGGGTGGTAGGCGCCGATGCCATCTTTGCCTGTCTCGGTCCGGCCCTGGAGATTTACTCCCGTTACTCACGCGTTGAGAAGGCGAGTGGAGAATCCGTTCTCCTGCGGGAATATCTGGAAAACGTCTGGGCGGCGGTGGCGCGTGAGGCCCTCAACATGATCTTTGCGGGGGCCGATGCGACGGGCTTCGAGGAAGACGCACGTCTCACGGCCATGTGGCTCTGGACGCTTTCGACAGGGGGAAACGGCAACGGTGAAAACGGTGAAGAAACCCAGGCGAGCACAGGCTATCTCCTGGAATACGACACGGCCCGAAAGATCGCCCAAGGGCTTGGAGCGCACTTGGAACAACTGATGGAGACCGTGGAGATCAAGGGCGATACGGCCAGACTCCTTGCCGTTGCAGAAAGGGCACCATACCTCTTCAAGAAGGAAGGCATCAAGGCCGGGTCGGCAAAAGGCAAAAGGAAAACAGACCACCAGGCGGCCTTTGATTTCATGGAAGAAATGACGGAGGTCGAGGAAAGGGAAAGCATCGGGGCCATCGCCGCGCAAGATGCCGGGCGGACCGTCCTCGACCGGCTCCATCAGAGCATGCTCCTTTTCGCCGCGGGCCGTTCCGATGCGCTGAAGCGATTTCTTGTCGAGGAAGGCATCGGTCGTGATCCGCGTCTGTGGCGCCTGGCCCAGGCCCTTTCAGCCTTGTATCCGGCGAGCGTGGATGAAAAGCGTTGGGTGGACGGCGTCCTGGCCAGAAAAAAGGGATTGGGGTTTTAGAGGTTATCAATCTTACGAGGAATGATCTATGGCACTGAAACCCTGGTTTAAGGTCGTGACCCCGCGTGAGGATTTGCGTGAGGGCAGACCCTTGGATGCTTCTGAATTCGCCGTCCATCTTGATCAGGTGCGGGACGGCCGGGCGCCGGTGGATTACCAGAATCCGGAAAGGTTCTTTGAACGAACCTATATGACGCAGAGCCTGTCGGGCCTGGCATCGGAGGTTCTCCGCCGGCTGTCGGGGATCAAGACGGAAACGTCGCCCATCTTCAACATGACGACCCAGTTCGGCGGGGGAAAGACCCATGCCCTCACCTTGCTCTATCATCTGGCGACGCAGGGAAACGACGCAAGAAATTGGAGGGGCGTCACAGGCTTGCTTGCCAAGGCTGACGTCAAAAGCGTGCCCAAAGCGGTGACGGCGATCTTTGTAGGGACGGAGTTCGATTCCATCACCGGACGGGGCGGCCATGACGGAACGCCTCTCAGAAAGACGCCTTGGGGAGAGATTGCTTTTCAGTTGGGCGGCGTGGAGGGATTTTCCGCTGTTGCTGAGCACGATGAGAAACTGATTGCGCCCGCCGGTGACGTTATCCGGCGATTCCTTCCCCAAGGGGCTCCCTGCCTCATCCTGCTCGATGAGCTGATGAATTACGTCAGCCGCAACAGGAAAAGCGGCCTTGCGGCTCAATTCTACGATTTTCTCCAGAACCTTTCCGAAACCATACGTGCCGAGGACAAGGCCGTCCTGGCCGTTTCCATCCCGGCGTCGGAAGGAGAGATGAACGCGGAAGACCAGGGGGACTACGAACGTTTCAAGAAGCTGCTCGACCGGCTGGGCAAAGCCGTTATCATGTCCGCAGAATCGGAAACGTCCGAAATAATCCGCCGCCGGCTCTTCGAGTGGGGCGGTCTGCCTGATGACGGCAAAAAGACTGTCGGCGAATATGCCGACTGGGTCATCGAACACCGAAACCAGGTCCCCAGCCTTTTCCCCGTCGATCAAGCGCGGGATGTCTTCGCCGCCGCCTATCCCTTTCATCCAATGGTCCTTTCCGTCTTCGAACGGAAATGGCAGATGCTCCCGCGGTTTCAGCGAACACGTGGTGTTTTGAGGCTGCTTGCTCTTTGGGTATCGAGGGTCTATCAGGAGGGCTACAAGGGAGGGTATCGGGATCCCCTGATTACCCTGGGAACGGCGCCGCTTGACGATCCCCTCTTCCGGGCGGCGGTCTTCGAGCAGTTGGGAGAATCGCGGCTGGAGGGCGCGGTGACTACAGACATATGCGGCAAGAAGGAATCCTTCGCCACGCAGATGGACAAGGAGGCGGTTGAGGCGATCAAAAAGGCGCGCCTCCACAGGAAGGTAGCCACGACGATTTTCTTTGAGTCCAACGGCGGGCAATTGCGGACGGAGGCGACGCTTCCGGAAATTCGGCTTGGCGTAGCCGAGCCCGATCTTGATATTGGAAACGTTGAAACCGTCTTGGAGACACTGGCAACCAACTGTTACTTCCTAAAAGTCGAGAAGAATCGCTATCGTTTCAGTTTTACCCCCAATCTCAACAAACTCCTGGCCGACCGGCGGGCGACGATTCAGGAGCCGCAGATCAAAGAGTGCGTCCGGTCGGAGGTGCAAAAGATCTTCAGCGCCGGGGCAGGCGCGGAACGGGTCTATTTCCCCGAAAAGAGCGGCCAGATCCCGGACCGGCCCGCCTTAACCTTCGTCATTATAGCCCCCGAACAGTCCTTGCAGGACAACGGGAAACTGACACAGGCCATTGAAGCCATGACGAAGGAATACGGGACTTCCGCGAGGACGTTCAAAAGCGCCTTGATCTGGTGCGTCCCGGAAACGACGGCCATGCTTCGGGATGAAGCCAGAAAGTTGCTGGCCTGGGAAGCAATAGACGATGAGGCCGGTACGCTGAAACTCGATGAGGTACAAAAGCGGCAGCTTGCGGAAAATTTGAAGAAAGCCCAGCGCGACTTGCGGGAATCGGTATGGCGGACTTACAAAAACCTGCTGCTTCTGGACAAAGAAAATCGGATGCGCACGATTGACCTGGGCCTGGTCCATTCCAGCGCGGCGGAGAACATGGTGACACTGATCCTGAATCGCCTCCGCCAAGACGGCGACGTGGAAGACGGCATCAGTCCGAATTTCCTGATACGCAATTGGCCGCCTGCTTTTACAGAGTGGTCGACCAAGTCGGTTCGGGACGCCTTTTTCGCTTCTCCACAGTTCCCCAAACTGCTCAACGCGGAGGTCGTAAAGGACACGATTGCCAGGGGCGTGAGCAACGGGCTCCTTGCCTATGTCGGCAAGAAGGGGGACGGATATGATCCATTTATATACGGGGTTGATCTGAATTCAAAGGATGTGGAAATCTCCGATGACATGTTCATCATCAGAAAGGAAACCGTCGAGGCATACAAGAGCAAAGTGCGTGCAGGGGCGCCCTCACAGCCGGCGCCGGACATGAAATCAGAGGGGAAACCGGATATCACGGTTCCCAAGGAACCGGAAGAGATTCAAGAAAAGCCAGCACAGCCACCATCTGGGGCACCCGTCACGACAAGATTGAGTTGGTCGGGTGAGATTCCTCCGCAAAAGTGGATGAATTTCTACACAAAGGTTCTTTCCAAATACGCCGTGGGCAACGAGATGAAGATAACCTTGAACGTCGAGGTTAAACAGGCTGGCGGCATCTCATCGCAGAAGATTGAAGAAACGAAAACAGCCCTAAGGGAACTGGGAATGGGGGACGATGTGAAGGCGGAGTGACAAATCAAGTCTGTGATCAATCAATGTGCTAAATTTTTAACCTGAAACCAGAGTGAACGAGTACCCCACACGGTGCCTTTGGCTTTTTGGGCTAAAAAAGCCTCAATGGGCGGGGGTCCGAGGGCTAAAGTCCGACGATCACCTGCCCGGATCATGCAATGGCCCCTAAAAAGGGAAAAATTGGTGAAATTGGACACACCTCAAGGGGCCGGCTGTTTCTGATCTCATGTCTCGGAAGTGGGATGGAATCACCCTCCGCTGACCAACAAAGGGCCATGACCGGGGCGTGTCAATGAAAGGAGACCCCTTCGGCGGCGTCGGCCCCGGTTAAAACACCGCCCGGGGAGGAGTAGCGGAGTTTCGATACAACTTAGCTATCTGATATCGTAGAGAAATCGCGGCGTTGAAAAAATTTCCTGTCTTGGCGGGCCCTCCGGGATTTTGCGAGTCTGAAAAGCCCGTCAGGCGAGGGTTTGCGGACCGCCCCCTTCCGGGATTCTGCCTCTCTCCCGCCACGGGTTTTCAAGTTAAAAACGGATGCCCCGCCCGTCCCCGGAGGAACGGACCGCCGTGTCGAGATCCCTTCTTGGGGCGTCCGTCCCGCCGTCGCGTTTCCCCGGGCCCGGCTCCGTGGCACCGGGGGGCATTCCGCCCCGCCCATGCCCCCCGGGGAGAGGGGGAGAAAAAATGGGAGGGGAAAATTTTTTGTTGGTCGCTGATTCCTCAATGAATTCAAATAGTTTACCTATGCCGGAGCTCCGGCATACCTTTGCGGTATCCCTTTTTTGATCTAATATGGCACTTGTAATATGCTCATAATAAGACCACTCTCGTCCCGTCTTTAAGGCGGGAAATGTTTGGGCCAAAACGACCCGTTTTTCCAAAAACACCCCCGGCGGGGGAAAACTTCGGTCCCGCCGGGAAAAACGGTTAAATAAGGGCTTTTCCCCGTAAAGCTCCTCCCCGGGTAAGGGCATCAATTACATTGGCAAAGTGGGTGATCAGCACGTCCCTTCCTTTCCCATTGACATCCTGTATGTATACCGCTACGTATAGGATTTGAGAGGAGGTGGTCAATAAAATCCAAGGAGTATTTAGTTCGGCGGTATGAAACCCCCACTTAACGCCTTAAAAAAATGTTTTGAAAGGAGAATAGAGCAATGACTGAAGAAACAGCAAGAATGCCGTTGATTGGTGACAAGGCACCTGAGTTCACCGCTCGGACAACACAAGGCGAGATCAATTTCCCCAAAGATTTCGAGGGAAGTTGGGTAGTGTTTTTCTCGCATCCGGCGGATTTTACGCCGGTTTGCACAACGGAGTTCATGACCTTCGCGTCCATGCAAGAGGAATTTGCCAAGAGAAACTGCAAACTGCTTGGTCTTTCGATCGACAGCATTTACGCCCATATCGCCTGGTTGCGAACGATCAAGGAAAAGATCAAATACAAAGACATGCAGGATATTGAAGTCACCTTCCCGGTCATTGAAGACCTCAAAATGGATGTGTCAAGGACATTTGGTATGTTGCAGCCTGGCGCAAGCACTACCCAGGCGGTGAGGGCTGTGTTTATTATTGATCCCAAAGGAATCGTGCGGGCGATTCTGTATTACCCCCTTTCGAACGGGCGCAACATGGACGAGATCATGCGTCTGCTGATCGCCCTTCAGACATCTGACGAGTACGGAGTCGCGACCCCTGCGAACTGGCGGCCCGGTGACGATGTCATTGTTCCACCCCCGGGTTCTTGCGGCGTGGCCAAAGAACGTACCGAGAGGCCTGATCCTGATGTGACATGTCTCGATTGGTTCATGTGCTTGAAAAAAATGCCAGAAGTCAAGTAGAGCCACACGAAAAGCGTCTCCATCCGACGCCGCAGCGCCTCGCGGCGCGGCTGAACGCGATCGTTGGGTTTCTATGAACCTGAATCCAGAGCGAACGTGCACCCCACAGGGTGCCGTTGGCTTTTTGGGCTAAAAAAGCCTCAATGGGCAGATAGTCCGAGGGCTAAAATCCGAAGATTATCGTGCCCGGATCATGTAATGGCCTCTAAAAAGGGAAAAATTGATGAAATCGGACACACCTCAACTGGGGACTCTCGCCGAGCCCTGATCTGCGCCTCCTCTTACCCGGTGTCAATGATCGGTGCTATAGAGCCATTCTGTGATCGCCGCAATGAGGCCATTTCCTGATCGCCGTAATGGAACCAAGGGGTCATAGGCGCCATGGCGCCGGTTAAAAGGAGCACTAAGTTTCGCTAAGATTCGACTCGTCACAAAAAACAAATATACTGCCCCCCCTCAATTCAAGACATTTTTTATGCCCTGGGAGGAAGGGTTTGCGGACCGCCCCCTTCCGGGATTCTGCCTCTCTCCCGCCACGGGTTTTCAAGTTAAAAACGGATGCCCCGCCCGTCCCCGGAGGACCGGTCCGCCCTGTCGAGATCCCTTCTTGGGGCGTCCGTCTAGCCGTCGCGTTTCCCCGGGCCCGGTTACGTGGCACCGGGTGCCATTTCGGACCCGCCACACCCCGTCCGGGGAGAGGAGGAGAAAAAATGGGAGGGGGAAATTTTTTTGCGATCGCTGATTCCTCAATTATTTCAGGTAGACTACCTACGTCGGCGCGCCGACATACCCCCTCGCCGGTCCGGTTTTGATCTAATATAGGACCCATAATATGCTCATAAAAATAACCAAAATTTGCCCCCAAAACGGCCCCTTTCGGCCCGTTTTTCGGGCGGAGAAATTTTTTGGGCCCAAACGACCCGTTTTTCCAAAAACACCCCCGGCGGGGGAAAACATCGGTCCCGCCGGGAAAAACGGTTAAATAAGGGCTTTTCCCCGTAAAGCTCCTCCCCGGGTAAGGGCATCAATTACATTGGCAAAGATGGAATCAGCACCCGGCCCCATCTCGGCGATCAGGAAGTGGCCCCATTGCGGCGATCACGGCATGGCCCTACAGGGCCGATCATTGACAACTTCGGCGAAGAAAAGGGGAGTTGTTCGAAGGTCTATCAATATCCGTCCGCCCAAGGGGATTCAGGGCAGCCAAGGCACCCCGCAATCCATAGGTAAACGACGAAAGAACAGATATAACGTAAGTCAAAGTAATAACTCAGCAATCACCGAATCGTTCACCTGTGGCTGTCGAAGCCGGTATCCGGTGCGGCTATTTTAGTTCCCGGATGACCTTGCCTTTGCTCAGGAAGGAAATCCCCCGGTTACCCTCGAAATTGAGCATGATGGATTCGATCAGCGGCTCGCTGACCGGCGTCTCGGATATCCACTCCACCAGGAAATTGGCCCCGGTACCGCTTTTGTCGGTCTGGGGAATAAAGAAGCTGGCGGCCCCCAGGGGCGGCAGGACTTGCTCCTGCTCCACAAACTCCTTCACCAGCCGGCCGTCGTTATCGAAATAGAGGACCTTCGTCACCTTGATCGGGTTAGTGAGATCCGTATTGTGAATGGCGATGAAGGCGCTTAAATCGAACTTCCTGTTTTCCGTATAGGGAATATTGGAATAGATGGGCACATAGAGCACCTGTCCCCGGATCTTTCCGGGACCGGCATCGGGAACCCGGAGATCCTGATGGTGGAAAGTGGCGCCGCCCTTGCCGTCAACCGGCGGCGTTTCCTTTCCGGAACAGGCGGGAATCGTGAAGATGAGGGCCAGAAGCGCGACGGCCCCCATAAAGCGGAACACTATCTGCCGGCATACTGTCTCCATAGACGCATCTCCCCGTATCATGGCTGGCGGTGATCATAGAAGGGGAGGGGACGACCTGTCAACAGAAACAGATAAAATCCCGACCGGAAAGGGTTGAAGGTTTTTCCCGGATTACAACGCCCCGTGACCTGCCAATGAAAATGAGACACCTCCGACGATAATTCAGGGCCGCTTCTGATCAGTTGGATCCGAAACCGGTCTATTGATCCGGACGGTTTTCGGGATGGGTGCCTTTGAAGACGCCCTTTCTTTACGCTGTGCCGGACGTCTGTGAGGGTGGTCCCCCCGGCCGCCCGATCTGTTTCGTCCTTTGCCGGCCCGTGGCGGCCGGCTTCCGGACGGCTTACGGGTGAGGGTGGCCCCCCCAGAATGGCGGCGGTCATTCTCGGTTCACCCTCCGACGGCGGTGCCGACCTCCTTTTGGGACCCCCTCGAAGAGGAGTATCGGAGTTCTGTTACAGTTTTGCTATACGATATCATGCTCCCGCCGCGGGTTTTCAAGTTAAAAACGGATGGCCCGCCCGTCCCCGGAGGACCGGTCCGCCCTGTCGAGATCCCTTCTTGGGGCGTCCGTCCCGCCGTCGCGTTTCCCCGGGCCCGGTTACGTGGCACCGGGGGGCATTCCGCCCCCGCCCATGCCCCTCCGGGGAGAGGGGGAGAAAAAATGGGAGGGGAAAATTTTTTGCGATCGCTGATTTCTCAATTATTTCAGGTAGTCTACCTACGTCGGCGCGCCGACATACCCCCTCGCCGGTCCGGTTTTGATCTAATATAGGGCCCATAATATACTCATAAAAATAACCAAAATTTGCCCCCAAAACGGCCCCTTTCGGCCCGTTTTTTGGGCGGAGAAATTTTTTGGGCCCAAACGACCCGTTTTTCCAAAAACACCCCCGGCGGGGGAAAACATCGGTCCCGCCGGGAAAAACGGTTAAATAAGGGCTTTTCCCCGTAAAGCTCCTCCCCGGGTAAGGGCATCAATTACATTGGCAAAGATGGAATCAGCACCCGGCCCCATCTCGGCGATCAGGAAGTGGCCCCATTGCGGCGATCACGGCATGGCCCTACAGGGCCGATCATTGACAACTTCGGCGAAGAAAAGGGGAGTTGTTCGAAGGTCTATCAATATCCGTCCGCCCAAGGGGATTCAGGGCAGCCAAGGCACCCCGCAATCCATAGGTAAACGACGAAAGAACAGATATAACGTAAGTCAAAGTAATAACTCAGCAATCACCGAATCGTTCACCTGTGGCTGTCGAAGCCGGTATCCGGTGCGGCTATTTTAGTTCCCGGATGACCTTGCCTTTGCTCAGGAAGGAAATCCCCCGGTTACCCTCGAAATTGAGCATGATGGATTCGATCAGCGGCTCGCTGACCGGCGTCTCGGATATCCACTCCACCAGGAAATTGGCCCCGGTACCGCTTTTGTCGGTCTGGGGAATAAAGAAGCTGGCGGCCCCCAGGGGCGGCAGGACTTGCTCCTGCTCCACAAACTCCTTCACCAGCCGGCCGTCGTTATCGAAATAGAGGACCTTCGTCACCTTGATCGGGTTAGTGAGATCCGTATTGTGAATGGCGATGAAGGCGCTTAAATCGAACTTCCTGTTTTCCGTATAGGGAATATTGGAATAGATGGGCACATAGAGCACCTGTCCCCGGATCTTTCCGGGACCGGCATCGGGAACCCGGAGATCCTGATGGTGGAAAGTGGCGCCGCCCTTGCCGTCAACCGGCGGCGTTTCCTTTCCGGAACAGGCGGGAATCGTGAAGATGAGGGCCAGAAGCGCGACGGCCCCCATAAAGCGGAACACTATCTGCCGGCATACTGTCTCCATAGACGCATCTCCCCGTATCATGGCTGGCGGTGATCATAGAAGGGGAGGGGACGACCTGTCAACAGAAACAGATAAAATCCCGACCGGAAAGGGTTGAAGGTTTTTCCCGGATTACAACGCCCCGTGACCTGCCAATGAAAATGAGACACCTCCGACGATAATTCAGGGCCGCTTCTGATCAGTTGGATCCGAAACCGGTCTATTGATCCGGACGGTTTTCGGGATGGGTGCCTTTGAAGACGCCCTTTCTTTACGCTGTGCCGGACGTCTGTGAGGGTGGTCCCCCCGGCCGCCCGATCTGTTTCGTCCTTTGCCGGCCCGTGGCGGCCGGCTTCCGGACGGCTTACGGGTGAGGGTGGCCCCCCCAGAATGGCGGCGGTCATTCTCGGTTCACCCTCCGACGGCGGTGCCGACCTCCTTTTGGGACCCCCTCGAAGAGGAGTATCGGAGTTCTGTTACAGTTTTGCTATACGATATCATGCTCCCGCCGCGGGTTTTCAAGTTAAAAACGGATGGCCCGCCCGTCCCCGGAGGACCGGTCCGCCCTGTCGAGATCCCTTCTTGGGGCGTCCGTCCCGCCGTCGCGTTTCCCCGGGCCCGGTTACGTGGCACCGGGGGGCATTCCGCCCCCGCCCATGCCCCTCCGGGGAGAGGGGGAGAAAAAATGGGAGGGGAAAATTTTTTGCGATCGCTGATTTCTCAATTATTTCAGGTAGTCTACCTACGTCGGCGCGCCGACATACCCCCTCGCCGGTCCGGTTTTGATCTAATATAGGGCCCATAATATACTCATAAAAATAACCAAAATTTTCCCCCAAAACGGCCCCTTTCGGCCCGTTTTTTGGGCGGAGAAATTTTTTGGGCCAAAACGACCCGTTTTTCCAAAACCTCCCCCCGGCGGGGGAAAACTTCGGTCCCGCCGGGAAAAACGGTTAAATAAGGGCTTTTCCCCGTAAAGCTCCTCCCCGGGGAAGGGCATCAATTACATCGGCAAAGAGGGGATCAGCACCCGGTCCCATCGCGGCGATCAGGAAGTGGCCCCATTGCGGCGATCACGGCATGGCCCTACAGGGCCGATCATTGACACCCCGGGGCCGGCTACGGGGCGCCGGGGGCCATTTCGGTCCCGCCCCGGCGGAACGGGGGCCGATCAGGCAGGGCGACCGGTTGGCCGCTCTGCCGGCTCAGGGAACGGCCCCCCAAACCCCGCGGCGCCTTCGGGACCCCTTGACACGGGGACGGACCTATTGTAAACAGCGTTTACAAAAATCCCGGCGGGGAAGGACCGAGAAAGGAGGAAGGCCATGTCTTTGCCCACGAGAAACAACCCGTACAGCTTCGACGAGTTCCTCTCCTGGCGTAAGGGGCTCGACTACTACCGTGACGACGAGTTCTTCCAGAGGCTCCTGAGGCGTTACTGCGGGTCGGACTGGGAGAGGATCGACGAGGAACTGCGGCGGATGTCCCCGAAGGTATCCTACCGGTGGCGGGACTTCGCCGAGAAGATCTCCTGGCCCGAGAACAGGCCCTACGTCAAGCACTTCGACGGCCACAACCATCGCATCGACAGGATCGTCCGCCCCCTGGAGACGGAGGTCATGGAGAAGGAGATCTTCGCCGAGGCCCTCTTCTCGAAACGGACGCCCCTGTGGCTGAGGCTGGCCAAGTCCTACCTCATCTATCAGAACGGCGAGGCCTGCATCGCCTGCCCCATCGCCTGCACGGAGGGCCTCGTCACCCTCCTGGAGCGCTACGCCGACACGGACGAGACGCGGCGCATCCTCGCCCACTGCACGGAGGGCATCGACGGGGATTTCGGCATCGCCGCCCAGTACGTCTCGGAGATCCAGGGCGGGTCGGACGTCCCGGCCAACGTCCTCGAGGCCGTCAACGAAGGGGGCGCCTGGCGCCTCTACGGGACGAAGTTCTTCTGCTCCGCCACCCACGCCGACTACGCGGCGGTGACGGCGAAACCGACGGGTTCCGAGGAGATCGCCCTCTTCGTCGTCCCCTCCTGGCTGCCGGGAAACAAGGAGAGGGAGATCCGAAACGGCTTCACCATCGACCGGATCAAGTGGAAGATGGGGACGACGGAGCTGACGACGGGGGAGATCACCTTCACGGGCGCCCTCGCCTACCCTGTCGGGCCCCTGAACAGGGGCCTGGCCAACGTGGTGGGCATCGTCCTGACCTATTCCCGCCTCGCCGTGGGCCTCTCCTCGGGGGCCTTCATGGCCCGGGCCGTCAGGGAGGCCCAGGGCTACGCCCGCTTCCGCGAGGCCTTCGGGATGAAGATCGGCGATTTCCCCATGGTGGCCGGTCAACTGGCCGAGATGGAGCTGTTCTCGAAAAGGACCGTCGCCGGGGCCTTCAAGCTCTACCGCGACTTCTTCGCCCTCCCCGGGGGCCTGAAGGGGGGCCTGGTGACGGACGAGACGGAGGAGGTCAAGAAGCAGCGCTTCGACATCCGCGAGCTCATCATGCTCCAGAAGATCACGGCCTCCAAGGACAGCACCGACGTCCTGAGGCAGGCCATGAACGTCTTCGGCGGACACGGCGTCATGGAGGACTTCTCGTCCCTCCCCCGCCTCTTCAGGGACTCCGTGGTGAACGAGCTCTGGGAAGGGCCGCGCAACGTCCTCCTCACCCAGATCCACCGGGACTTCCAGCGGGTCTGGAAGTGGTACCGGCCATCCGACTTCGTTAAGCGGGTCCTCGCCGGGGCCGACGGCGCCCTCGTGAAGGAGCTGGGGGCCGAGATGGACGAGCTGGTCTCCTACCCCAGCCTCTTCGCCAAGGGCGATAAGACCGTCGAGGTCTGCCGGCGGTGGGACCTCCTGTGCGAGAGGCTTTTCCACACCTACCAGGACACGGCCCTCGCCGAGGTCCCTTAGGACCGGAGAGGGAAAGGAAAGGACCCCTCGGGGGGATCCGTCGGACCGTCACCCGCCGCGGGGGGCGACGGGTTCTCCATGGAGGGATCGTTCGCGGAGGGGGCCGCGAGGGGCCCCCTCACCTTAACAATATCAAGGAGGCACCATGTTCGACTTTGTCATGACGGAGGAGCAGAAGCGGCTTAGGGAAGAGGTGCGGGACTTCGTCAAGTGGGTCCCCAGGGAACTGGTCCTGGACATGGACCGGGACGTCGTCAAGTTCCCCAAGGAATTCCTGAGGGAGGCGGGGAGGCGCAACCTCATGGGGTGCCGTTACCCCCGCCAGTGGGGCGGCCGCGGCATGGACTGGGTGAGCACGGGGATCGTCATGGAGGAGGTGGGGACCATCGGCTACGAGCTCGCCTGCGTCTTCGGCGTGGGGGCGGAGCTGGTCTGTGACGCCATCATCCAGCACGGCACGGACGCCCAGAAGGAAAAATACGTCAAGCCCCTCCTGAGGGGCGAGATCTTCGCCGCCGAGTGCCTGACGGAGCCCCGGGGGGGCTCGGACTTCTTCGGCGCCACCACGAAGGCCGAGGACAAGGGGGACTACTTCCTCCTCAACGGCCAGAAACGCTTCATCGTCGGGGGAGAGGGGGCGGACTACTTCCTCGTTTACGCCCGCACGGACTTCTCGCCCCAGGCCAAACCCCAGGAGTCCATCACGGCCTTCATCGTGGACCGGGGACCGGGGGTGGAGACGAAGTATCTCTACAACCTCATGGGCTGCCGGGGCGGGGGCACGGCCCGCCTCGTCTTCCGGGACGTGAAGGTGCCGAGGGAAAACGTCCTGGGCCGGGTGAACGGGGCCTACGACGTCTTCAACACCATGATGATCCCCGAGAGGCTCGGGACGGCCATCATGACCATCGGCACGGCCCGGACGGCCCTGGAGATCGCCACCCACTACACCACGAGGCGCAAGGCCTTCGGCAGGACCATCAACCAGTTCCAGGGCGTGAGCTTCCAGATCGCCGAGGCCGCCATGCTCCTCGACGCGGCGCGCGCCATGGGCTACACGACCTGCCGCGCCGTGGACGCCGGCTCCGACGTGAACAAGACCCGCCGCCTCATCTCCGAGTCCAAGAAGTTCATCACCGAGGCCTGCCAGAAGGTGGTCCACAACGCCATGCAGGTCGTGGGCGGCATCGGTTACACCACCGTCTTCCCCCTGGAGAGGATCTACCGGGACATCCGCCTCGCCACCATCTGGACGGGGACGAGCGAGGTCATGTCCATGATCGTCGCCCACGAGTGGTACCGGGAGTGCATGATGGAGCGGGCGAAGAGGAAGATGAGGGACTTCGAGGCGGACGCCGAGGAGGCCTTCGCGGAGGAAGAAAAGATCTACGAATAGGGGGGATCAGGCCCGTATCTCCGCCGCGAAAAGGCGGGCGATGACCAGGCCGATGTTCTCCATGTGCCGCCGCACCTCCCCGGGGCCCCGCCCGGGGTGCTGGCGGTAGGTGATGAGGATCCCGTTCAGGGCGGCGAAAAAGGCGTGGGACAGCATGCGCACGTCCTTTTTCGCCCCCTTTCTTTCGAAGAGGCGGTCGAAACCCTCCAGGACGGACCGCTCGATTTCGTTGAGACTGTCGATGAGCTCCTCGTCCATGTTGCCGTGGAGCATGAAGTGTGTCATCATCTTAAAGTACTCCTCCCGCTCGATGAGGTAGCCGAGGTAACGCATCGCCGCCTCTTCGATGGAGGGGTGCCTCCCGCCTTCCCCGCCGGACATGAGGCGCGGGATGAGTTCCTTCACCCCCCTGAGGAAGGCGGCGACGAAGAGGTGCTGCTGGTTGGGGAAGTAGCGATAGATGAGGGCCGGGGAGATGCCCGCCCTCCTTGCGATCTCCCTCATGCTCACCTTGTCGAAGGGCTTCTGGGCGAAGACATGCTCCGCGGCGTCGATGATGGCGTTTCTCCTCGCCTCCCGCTGTTCCTCCCTCTTTGTACCCCTCTTGGTCACCTCTCCCTTCCCTCCTTCGAACCGCCCGTGACGAGGTCAAACGGGCCATTGTGCCCCTTTGCCTAACATGTCGGGGCCGCCTTGTCCATGAAGGAGGCGGAGGTCTTCCAAAATCGCCTTGACTGCCCCCTCTCCATTCTATAGTCAATAAGGGCGTTTTTTCATGGAGGGCAGGTTATAGGAGATGATCACCATCGGCGGTTACCTGCACCGGGAGGAGCTCAGGGACCTCATCAGCCGCGCCATGCACGGCACGCCGGCCCCGGGCGACGGCGAGGCCCTCACCCGCCTGGTCCACTTCAACCAGCTCTTCGTTTACCGCTACCTCCGCATCTTCTGCCGCCGCCTCTTCGGTGCCCTCCACGGCCCCGACCTCAGGGAAGAGGAGATCGACAACAAGGGGAGGCTCAAGGCGGCCATCGTCCGTCGTCCCCCCTACCGCAACGAGCGCATCGACGCGCTGATCTCCGCCTTCGAGGAGCAGCCGGGGCGCTACTACCTCGAGACGCCCTGCCGTGCCGTGTTGGTGTTCGGAAAGGGCGACTCGAAGGAGCGTTTCGTCGGCTCGTGGCGCATCAAGAGGGTGCGGCGCCTGGCGGAGAAGGTGGCCCGGCGGATCAGCGACTGGATCTATGACGCCATCAAGAAGAGGGCCATGGACCTCGCGGCGGAGAGGGCCGCCAGACTGCACGTCCCCCGCGAATCCCTCCTCTCCACCCCCGAGGAGATGCTCGCCGAGTTCATCGCCGCGGAGGAGCGCTTCACCCAGGACATGAAGAATCTCAGGATCGCCAACGACCCGGATCTGCTCGTCATCAACGACGTCGCCGGCGTCAAGGTGGTCCTGGAGGACGGCGAGAAGGCGGCCCTGCGGAGGGCCCTGGAGACGTTCGAAAACTGCCGCGTCATCGAGGAAGAGCGTCACCAGGGGCTATACAACGCCGACAACCTCGTGGTCCGCATCGAACCCCCCAAGGAGGAGATCGTCTCCCGGCCCATCCCCCCCGTCGTCCGGGAGGCCCTGGTGAGGCGGGGCATGGGGGTCGACAGACAGGCGGACGAATTCGCCGCCTTCGTCCGTTCCGGCGAGCGGGAGGTGGACCTGGAGATCATCTGCTCCAACTACCAGGAGCTTCTCGAGAGCGAGATCGGCCGGTGCATGCACGAGGACAGGATCATCTCCCAGCGGCTCCACCAGCAGTACCGGGGTCACCTGGCGAAGAACGTCGAGTACCTCGTCCGTTACCTCTTCCTGTTCCCCTTCTCCGACCGCCCGGACCTCGAGGAACTGCCCGTCCGCATCTGGGACCGCTACCTCCCCGACTATTTCGACTCCGTCATCGCCCGCCTCTTCCACATCCCCCCCGGCGACTACTAAAAATCGGGGGACACAATACTTAATTCCTAACTTGCCGATTTAATTGGGGTATTTTTGGGGCCCAAGGGGTTATCGTGTCCCCCTATTTCCCCCGTCTCGGAGTCTCAGGGCCGCCTGGAGGTTGACCTGGGCCTCCCGGTATGAGTGGTTGATGAAGAGGGCCTCGCGGAAGCGGGCGATCGCCTCGTCGATCTTCCCCTGGCGGGCCAGGACGATGCCGAGGTTGTTTATGGCCTCCACGTGGTCGGGTTTCAGGCGCAGGGCCTCCAGGTAATGGGCGGCGGCCTTCTCGAGGTCGTTGCCCCGGGCATAGGCCCGGCCGAGAAAAAAGTGGTTCTCCGCGCTTGAGGGATCGAGGCGCACCGCCTCCTTCAGGTGGCCGAGGGCCCCGGCCGCATCCCCCCTGTCGAGGAACAGCTTGCCGAGGTTGCGGTGGGCCTTGTCGGAGGAGGGGTTGACCTCCAGGACCCGCCGGAAGCGGGCCGCCGCCCCCTCGACGTCGCCCCGCCGGGCATGGATGACGCCGACGTTCAGAAGGGCCTCCGGGTCGTCCGGCCTATACCTCAGGGCCTCCTGAAAGTTCTTGAGGGCCTCGTCGTCCTTCCCCTCCAGCATCAGGGTGAGGCCGAGGTTGTAGTGGGCCCACCAGTTCCCCTTCGTCACCTTCGCGGCCCGTTCGTAGAGGGTCAGGCTGTTTTGCCAAAACCGGACTTGGTGCCACGTGACGGCCGCCGACACGGCCAAGGCCAAAGCCGCCAGGACGGCGAGGATCTCCCGCCGCCGGGGGACCCCCTTGAGGAGATCGGGGACACCCCAGGCGATCATGATGAAGACGCCGATGAGGGTGGTGTAGGTGTAACGGTCGGCCATGGCCTGGAGGCCCACCTGGACGAGACCGATGACGGGGACGAGGGTCCCGAGGTACCACAGCCAGCCGACGACGAGGTAGGGGTGACGGCGGGCCTTGAGGAACGCGAAGGCCGTGACGGCGCCGAGGAACAGGACCGAGAGGATCACCGGCGGCGACAGGAGCGAAAGGCTCACGTAGGGGTAAAAGACGGCCAGATCGACGGGCCAGAAGGTCTTGACGAGATACATCGCGTAGGAGAGGAAGGCGTTGGCGATCCGCCCCGGGAGGGGGAAGAGCTCCATGGGTTTCACGACCCGCTGCTGGGCCCAGAGGGTGACGCCGGAGGCGACGACAACGACGGCGAAGAGGGGTATCTTTTCCGCGACGAGGGACGCCGGTCTCATTACGGGCCGCGTCTCCGCCCGCGGCGGCGCCTCCCTGACGGGAGTCTTCTTGGCCTTCCCCTTCCCGATCTTCTTGCCGCGCTCCCCCGGCGGCGCCGACGCCGTCGCCTCCCGGGGACCCTGCCCGCCCGCGGCGGCGAATCTCCCGTAGGGCCAGTAATCGAGGAGCAACAGGACGAAGGGGAGGGTCACCAGCATGGGCTTGGCCATGAGACCCAGGACGAACAGGGCGAAAACGAGCAGGTATCTGCCCCTGCCGCCCTTTTCCACGTAGGAGGTGTAGGCCGTCAGGGTCAGAAAGAAGAAGAGGGTGGAGAGGAGATCCTTCCTCTCGGAGATCCAGGCCACGGACTCCACGTGGAGGGGGTGGAGGGCGAAAAGGGCCCCGACGAAGGCGCTGCGCCAGAGGGCCCCCGTCATCCTCTTCAGGACGAGGAAGAGGAGGACGGCATTGGCGAGGTGAAAAAGGAGGCTGACGAGGTGATGGCGGCGGGCGTCCAGACCGAAGAGACCGACATCGGCCATGTGGGAAATCCAGGTCAGGGGGTGCCAGTTGTGGGCGTGGGTGGTGGTGAAGGCCCAGACGACGTTGTCCGCCGTCAGCCCCCGGCGGACGTGGGCGTTGTCGTAGACGTACTCGTCGTCGTCGAAGGAGACGAAATCGTGACCCGTGACCTGCCAAAAGACGGCGGCGGTGACCAAAACCAGAAAAAGGGGGACACAATACCTATTTTTTCTCAAAAAATAGTCCATTAAAAACAACGAGTTAGAAATTAAGTATCATGTCCCCCGATTTCCACCGACCCTTGACAAACGGGAAACCTCGCTTATATTTTCCTTGTCTAAGGTTAAAACCCTTGTCAATTCGATTCGTTGCCGGATCGTAACCCATCTGTTTGCAATGAGGCCCGCATCGGCCCGCAAAGGGCTCGGGGTCCGGACACGTGGGATCAAGGAGCTTTTACCGACCCCCCACCGGCTTGTCAACTCCTTGTGGACCCCTGCCCCGGGCGGCAAGAGCGAGGCAAGGAGGTACCGATGTCACAGATCATCCAGCACCATTCCTACCCCCGCAAGGTCGCCGTCATCGGCAACTTTATCCCCCGCCAGTGCGGCATCGCCACCTTCACGACCGATCTGATCACCGCCATGGTCCAGGAAAACCCCGAGGGCGAACACTGGGCCGTGGTGATGAACGACCGCCCCGAGGGCTACCGTTACCCGCCCCGGGTCCGGTTCGAGATCGACCAGCACAGCCTCATCCAGTACCGCCTGGCGGCCGATTTCCTCAACATGAACCGCGTGGAAGTCGTCAGCCTCCAGCACGAGTACGGCATCTTCGGGGGCGCCGACGGCGACTACATCCTCGAGCTCCTGGGGAACCTCCGCACGCCCGTCGTGACGACCCTCCACACGGTCCTCCAGGAACCGACGGAGGGCCAGGCAACGGTCATCAAGAGGATCGCCCAGATCTCCGACCGCCTGGTCGTCATGAGCCGCCGGGCTGTGGACATCCTCCGGTCCGTCTACGCCGTCCCGCCGGAAAAGGTCGCCTTCATCCCCCACGGCATCCACGACGTCCCCTTCGTGGACCCCAACTTCTACAAGGACCAGTACGGCGTGGAGGGAAGGAAGGTCATCCTGACCTTCGGCCTCCTGTCGCCCGGCAAGGGGATCGAGAACATGATCGACGCCCTGCCCGCCATCGTCAAGGAACACCCGGACGCCGTCTACATCGTCCTGGGTGCCACCCACCCCCACGTCAAGCGGGACCAGGGGGAGGCCTATCGCCTCTCCCTCCAGCGGCGGGCCCGGGAGCTGGGGGTGGCGGACCACCTGATCTTCCACAACCGCTTCGTCGATCTGACGGAGTTATGCGAGTTTCTGGGGGCGGCGGACGTCTACGTGACCCCCTATCTCAACCGGGAGCAGATCGTCTCGGGCACCCTCGCCTACGCCCTGGGCTGCGGCAAGGCCGTCGTCTCGACCCCCTACTGGTACGCCGAAGAGATGCTCGCCGACGGCCGGGGCCGCCTCGTGCCCTTCAGGGACCCCGCCGCCCTGGCACAGGAGGTGAACTACCTCCTGAGACGGGAGGTCGAGCGACACGCCATGCGCAAGCGGGCCTATACTTACTGCCGGGAGATGGTCTGGAAAGAGGTGGCGCGACAGTACCTCTCCCTCTTCAGCACCGTCAAGGAGGAGCGGGAGATGGCCCCCCGGCCCGTCTTCCAGGCGAAGACGGTCAGCGTCGCCCCGCCCGAGGTCCCCCAGCCCAAGCTCGACCATGTCCTGGGCCTGACGGACGACACGGGGATCCTCCAGCACGCCAAGTTCATCATCCCCGCCCGCGACTTCGGTTACTGCACCGACGACAACGCCCGGGCCCTCATCGCCGTCTTGATGTATCAGGAGATGACGGGGGAGAAAGAGGTGACGACGGACCTCGCCTGCCGATATCTGGGCTTCCTGCTCCACGCCTTCGACGGCACAAGGGGCCGATTCCGGAATCTGTTGGGCTACGACCGGCGCTGGCAGGAGGAAATAGGCTCGGAGGACAGCCACGGCCGGGCCGTCTGGGGGCTGGGCGAGGCGGTGGCCCTCGCACCGTCGACCGACATCCGGGCGGCGGCCCAGGACATCTTCGTCCGGGCCCTCCCCGCCGTCACCCACTTCACCTCGCCCCGGGCCTGGGCCTTCGCCCTCCTGGGCATCGACGCCTACCTCAAGCGGTTCGGGGGGGACAGCGAGGTCCGGCGCGTCAGGGAAAACCTGTCGGAGCGGCTCTACCTCCTCCACCGACAGAACGCGAGGGACGGCTGGCCCTGGCTCGAGGACTGCCTCACCTACGCCAACGGCAAGATCGCCCAGGCCCTCATCGTCTCGGGGAACGGTCAGAACAGGCCCGAGATGCTCAAGGCCGGCCTGGGTTCCCTCTCCTGGCTCATGGAGGTCCAGACGGGCGAGAGGGGCCACTTCGTCCCCGTCGGCAACAAGGGCTGGTATCCCAAAGGCGGCGCCAAGGCCCGGTTCGACCAGCAGCCCATCGAGGCCTTCAACATGATCGAGGCCTGCCGGGCCGCCTACGAGGCGACGGGCGAGGAGGCTTGGGTGCATCACGCCCAGACCTGCCTGGAATGGTTCCTCGGGCGCAACGACCTCCACGCCCCCCTCTACGACCACAAGACGGGCGGCTGCTGCGACGGCCTCCAGAGCGACGGCCCAAACCGCAACCAGGGCGCCGAATCCACCCTCGTGTGCCTCCTGTCCTTCCTCCACTTTTACCGCCTGCGGCCCCACCAGATCGCCCGTGAGGCCTTCACGCAGACCCATGCCGCGGGGGGAGCCCTGGCCCATGCCGGATAAACCCATCGTCATGGTCAGTTCCTACCCGCCGCGCCTCTGCGGCATCGCCACCTTCTGCGAGGAGGCCCGGGAGTTCATCGCCAAGGCCAACCCCGGACGGGAGGTCCTCGTCATCAGCCACACCGACGGGGAAGGCGAAGGGGTCTTCCCCATCATCGACACGAGGAAGGCCGACTGGTGGCGCCCCGTGGCCCGCCAGATCGAGAGGCTCGACCCCTACGTGGTCCACATCGAGCACGAGTACGGCCTTTACGAGCATTACGACGACCGGGGCGTAGGCGACGGCAACGACGGTTTTCTCGATCTCCTCGAGGCCGTGGGCACCTTTCCCCTCGTCGTGGAACCCCACACGGTCCACGGCCGCCTGCGGGACGCCGAGGCGGACTTCATCTACCGCCTGAGCAGGCGCTGCCACGTCCTCCTCTTCAAGTGCCACTATCAGAAGTGGCGCCTCGACTGGACCTTCCAGGGCAAGAACTGGCCCACGCCCCGCAACATCATGGTGGTGCCCCACGGGGCACGGCCGGACAAGCGGTGGGGGATCCACGAGATCCCAGAGCTGAGGCGCCAGTTCAACCTGGACAAGACGGGGCTGGCCGAACACGTCGTGGGCATGATCGGCTGGATACAGTCCAACAAGCGGTGGGATATCCTCCTCTCCATGTGGGAGGGGATACACAGGGAGATCAAGGAAATCAGCGGCCAGGACTGGGATCTCCTCGCCGCGGGCACCTGGCGGGACGAAAGACACCGGCGGGACTACGAGGAATGGAAGAGCGAGGTCATGGCCCTGGAGAGCAAGGGGATCGCCCACTACTACGAGTTCGTCCCCCGGGGGGACGATTACTACAAGATGATGGCCATCTGCGACTTCATCGTCCTGCCGACGACGGACGAGACCCAATCGGGGACCCTGGCCAGGATCATCGCCCTGAACAAGCCCTACATCACCACGGCCCCCATGGAGGGCCTCACGGCCCAGACCCTCGAGAGCGAGGGGGGTCTCCTGTTCACCACCAAGGAGATGCTGAGGCAGAAGGTGATCAAGCTGGCCCTCGACGAGGGGCTGAGGATGGAGCTGGGCGAGAACCTCAAGCGGTACCTCGACAACGTCGTTTCCTGGGAAATCGTGGCGCGGCAGTACAACGAGGCCTACGAGCTCGCCCGCCGGGCCGTGGAGACGGGCCGGCCCGTCGTCTTGGACCTCGAGTTCTGAGAGGGAGTGCAAAAGGTGGTATCGAGGAAAGAACCCTTCCATCGCTACGAGGGAAACCCCATCATCCGGCCGTCGGACATCCCCTACGGGGCCAACGCCGTCTTCAACGCCGGCGCCGCCCTCTTCCGGGGCGAGACCCTGCTCCTGATGAGGGTGGAGGACCGGCGCGGCATCTCCCACCTGGCGACGGCCAGGAGCCGCGACGGGGTGACGGGCTGGCGCATCGCCTCCGCCCCGACCCTTACTCCCGACCCCGTCAACCACCCCGAGGAGGCCTGGGGGATCGAGGACCCCCGGATCACCTACCTGGAAGAACTCGACCTGTGGGTAGTGCTCTACACGGCCTATTCCCGCCTGGGGCCCCTGGTGGCCATGGCGACGACGAGAGATTTTGAAAGTTTCGAACGGTGGGGGCCCGTCACGCCCCCGGAGAACAAGGACGCGGCCCTCTTCCCCGCGCGCTTCCGGGGCCGCTGGGCCATGATCCACCGGCCCGTACCCGGGTCCTCCGCCTTCGGGGCCCACGTCTGGATCTCCTTCAGCCCCGACCTGAAACACTGGGGCGATCACAGACCCCTCATCACGGCCCGGGAGGGCCCCTGGTGGGACGCGGCCAAGGTAGGCCTCTCGCCGCCGCCCCTGCAAACGAAGGAGGGCTGGCTGATCCTTTACCACGGCGTCCGCTACACCGCCGGCGGCTGCATCTACCGCCTCGGCCTGGCCCTCCTCGACCTCGAGGACCCGACCCGCCTCGTGGCCCGCTCGGACGAGTGGGTCTTCGCCCCCGAGACCCCCTACGAGCTGACGGGCGACGTGGACAAGGTCGTCTTCCCCTGCGGCTGGGTCGCCGACGGGGACACGGTCCGTCTGTACTACGGCGCCGCCGACAAGTGCCTCGCCCTCGCCACCGCCAAATTGGGGGACACAATACTTAATTCGTAAACAGTCGTTTTCATTGAATTATTTTTGGGGAGAAAAGGGTCATCGTGTCCCCGAATTTCATATCCCCCCGCCCTCGATCGAGACGGTGAACTCCATCTCCTCCACGGCCGGGCAGGGCGCCTCCCCCTGGAGGGTGAAACCCCTGATCGTGAGGGTCCCGCGGCCGAAGCGTCGGATCGCCTCCACGTCCTCCGGCGTCACCTCGCCTCCGATGGTCTTGCCGACCTCCGGCGAAAACACGAACTCCCTCACGAGGCCCGGACCGGCCTCGGCCCCGTAGGGCCTCTCGGGGCAGCGCGACGGGTCCGCGAGAAACTGCCAGCCCTCAATCTCCCTGGGGTTGGGGACGAAGTGCAGCGGCGGGGTCAAGCGGGCGAGGTTTTCGTCACGGCCGATCTCCGAGACGGCGATCTCCCAGCCTGTCGGCGTCGGTTCCAAGCTGAAGGTGAACCCAGGACCGAAGGATCGCCCATAGCGTTTCCCCCTTTTCGCCCTCCCGGAAAACTCCTCCCGAAACTTCGGGTATTTTATCCGCCGCCGGAGATCCTCCAGGGGGATGCGCTTCACCGCCGGCGGGCCCTCCTCGACGGCGCCCACGGCCTCCCCTCCCTCGACGCGGAGCCAGTACTCGCCGCAGTGAGAGAGGGCCAGGCCCCGGCCCGGCTTGGAGCCCGGTCCGTTGAGGGCCAGGATCCACTCCGTCCCCGGGGGAAACATCTCGACGGGGGGCCGGCAGTGCATCCCGTCGCCCATTTGGACGACCAGCCCCGAGTCCAACAGGGCGCCCTTGAGGGTCTCCAGTACGAAGACCGCCATGGCCGGCGCAGGTGTCCGGTCATGGCGGGTGACCCGGCCCCGGACGATCAGGGGGGCCTCCGGCGCCACCTTCAAGAACGGCCCTCCCCAGGCGCAGGAGCAGGCCGCCCCTTCCCCGGCGAAGACCAGGGAACAAAGAAGGATGATCGTCAGGCGCCGCGCTGTCCGTTTCACCATCTCCCCGCCTCCACAAGACTTTCCCACGATAAGCCCGAGCCGTCTAAGGCGTCAACAGGCCCCTCAGGAAGGCCGCATTCCAGGGGGCGTGGCCGCCGAAGTCGTTGTCGAAGTAGACATAGGCGTCGCGGTCCCAGGAGCGGATCTTACCCGCCCAGGCCGCGAGCTCTTCGTCGGTGTAACAGGAGCGGTAGAGGCTTTCGGCCCCGTGGAGGCGGACATAGGCAAAATCCGCCGTGAGGACCTCGGCGTAGGGGTAGCGCCCCGCCGTGTCGGCCGCGCACAGGGCGACGCCGTGAGCGGCCAAGACCCCGTAGGCCTCTTCACACAGCCAGCTTTGGTGTCTTACCTCCAGGGCGCAGCGGTGGCCGTAAACCGCCAGGGACCGGCAAAACTCCTTCAGGAGTGGCCCGTCGAAGGCCAGGGAGGGGGGAAGCTGAAAGAGGGCGGGTCCCAGCTTCTCCCCCAGGCACCGGGCGGCCCGGAAAAACCGCGCCAGGGGTTCCTCCGGGTCCCGCAGCCGTCTTACGTGGGTTATGTAGCGGTTCGCCTTGACGGCCATGATGAATCCCCCGGGCGTCCGGTCCTTCCAGTCGAGAAACGTCCGCTCCCGGGGGAGGCGGTAGAAGGAGGCGTTGATCTCCACAGTAGCGAAGAGGCGGGCATAGTAAGAGAGACGGTCCCGGGCGGGCAGACCCGCGGGGTAGAAGACGCCCTCCCAGTGTTCGTAGCTCCAACCCGAGGTCCCGACGAAGACCTTCACTTTGACATGTCCTCGCTGCCGTCCTATACTGCCCCGGGAAAAGGGGGATCTCCATTATACCTTACAAATAAGGAGGAAGAACCATGGCCCTCAAGACACCGGAGCAGTACGAAGAGAGTCTCCGCCGGATGCGTTTCCGGGTTTACCTGATGGGGGAAAGGGTGACGTCGCCCGTCGATCACCCCATCATCCGGCCTTCCATGAACTCCGTGAAGATGACTTACGCCCTCGCCGGAATGCCGGAGCACGAAGACCTCATGACGGCCCTATCTCACCTGACGGGGGAGAAAATCAACCGGTTTTGCCACATCCACCAGGACACGGACGACCTCATCAAGAAGGTGAAGATGCAGCGCCTCCTGGGCCAGAAAACGGGGGCCTGCTTCCAGCGCTGCGTGGGCATGGACGCCATCAACGCCGTCTACAGCGTGACCTTCGAGATGGACCGAAAGCTGGGCACCTCCTACCACGAGCGGTTTCTGAAATTTCTGAGGACCATGCAGGAGGAAGACTGGACGGTGGACGGGGCCATGACGGACCCCAAGGGGGATCGGGGCCTGCCGCCGAGCCGCCAGGCCGATCCGGACCTCTACACCCGGGTGGTGGAAAAACGCCGGGACGGGATCGTCGTCAGGGGCGCCAAGGCCCACCAGACGGGGGCCGTGAATTCCCACTGGATCCTCGTCATGCCCACCATGACCATGACGGCCCAGGATAAGGACTACGCCCTCGCGTTCGCCGCCCCGGCCGACGCGGACGGCATCCTCTACGTTTACGGCCGTCAGTCCTGCGATACCCGGAAGCTCGAGGGCGGCGAGATCGATGTGGGCAACCGGGAGTTCGGCGGCCACGAGGCCCTGATGGTCTTCGAGGACCTGTTCGTCCCCTGGGAAAACGTCTTCATGTACGGCGAACACGAGTTCAGCGGCGCCCTGGTGGAGCGCTTCGCCGGCTACCATCGCCAGAGTTACGGGGGGTGCAAGGTGGGGGTGGGTGACGTCCTCATCGGCGCCGCGGCCCTCATCGCCGATTACAACGGCGCCGGGAAGGCCTCTCACATCAGGGACAAGCTCATCGAGATGATCCACCTCAACGAAACCCTGTACTCCTGCGGGATCGCCTGCTCCGCCGAGGGCCACCGGACCCCCTCGGGCAACTATCTCATCGATCTTCTGCTGGCGAACGTCTGTAAGCAGAACGTGACCCGTTTCCCCTACGAGATCGCCCGCCTGGCCGAGGACATCGCCGGGGGCCTCATGGTCACCATGCCCTCGGAACGGGATCTCAGACACCCCGAGATCGGCAAGGTCCTGGATAAGTACCTCCGGGGCGTCGCGTCCGTGCCTACGGAGCACCGCTGCCGGGTTATGAGGCTCATCGAGAACATCACCCTCGGCACGGCCGCCGTGGGTTACCGGACCGAGTCCCTCCATGGGGCCGGTTCACCCCAGGCCCAGCGGATCATGATCGCCCGGCAGGGAAACCTCGAACAGAAGAAAAAACTGGCCAAGGAGATCGCCCGCATCAAGGACTGACGGACACCGGGGACGATGGAAGCGCACACGACCGGCCGGTTCCGCGGGGGCACCGCCCGTCCCGCCTCGGCCCGCAGCGGCGATCACGTGATCGGCGTCAAGTACTGCGGCGGCTGCAACCCCCGGATCGACCGCCGGGCCGTCTTCCGGGGGTTGGGCGACCTCCTGGGAGCGGACCGCCTGGAGGTCATGGACCCGGAGAGGCCCTATGCCGCCGGGCTGCTCCTCTGCGGCTGCGAGCGCGCCTGTGCCGACCGCCCCGCCGTCCGTCGCCGGGCCCCCCTCTGGGTCGTCGTGGGCGGCCCGGCCGTCGATGGTGAACCCGTGGAGGAGGCCCTCCTGGCCGAGGCCGTGGCGGCGAAGATCAAGTCGGGGAACGCGACACCCCTCTCTTTTTGAAATTTTCTCCAAAGATTTATGGCCGTTAGGAATTAAGTATTATGCCCCCCTATTTACGCGGCTCCACTTCGTCCTTGACAACGCCAAGACGTTCCGATTAAACGATTTCTTGCGAGGTGAAACATGAAAAATCTCATCATTGGATCCACGTGTCGGAGCGTAGGCAAGACGAGCGTGATCATTGGTCTCGCGGCGACTTACAAGGGGGCTTTCGGTTACATGAAGCCCTTCGGCGACCGCCTGCTCTATAAGAAGAAGAAATTATGGGACTATGACGCGGCCCTGATGACCAACCTGTTCGGCCTCCATGAGATTCCCGAAGAAATATCCATCGGTTTTGATCATTCGAAGCTGCGCTTCATGTACGACGAGACATCCCTACTGGAGAAACTCCGGGACGAAGTCGCCGGCGTGGGCAAGGACAAGGACATCGTTTTCATAGAGGGCGGAAAGAGCTTGAACTACGGCACCTCCGTCTATCTCGACCCGATATCCATCGCGTCCCACACGGGGGGGAAGCTTGTGTTGGTCCTCGGTGGCAACGAAAACTCCATCCTCGACGACATCACCTTCCTCGCGAAGCGCGTCGACATGAAGGATGTGAACTTCGGCGGCATTATCATCAACAAGATCCCCGATATCGAGGAATTCAAGGAGAACAACCTCGACTTGATCGAGCGGACGGGCCTGAAGATCCTCGGCATAATGCCCCTGGAGAAGGAACTCGCGACCTTCACGGTGGGCTACCTGGCGGAGCGCCTCTTTGCAAAGACCCTGACGGGAGAAGAACACCTCCGGCGAAAGGTCAACTGCGTCTTCATCGGCACCATGCACGTCAACGCGGCCCTGGAAAACCCCCTTTTCAAGGAGGGCGGCAAGGCCGTGATCACGAGCGGCGACCGGACCGACATGATCCTTGCTTCCCTGGAAAGCGATACGGCCTGCGTCGTCCTGACGGAAGGTATCACGCCCGGGGCCAAGATCATCGACATCGCGAAAGAACGCGGGATCCCCCTATTGATGGTCCCGGCGGACACCCTTAACGTGGCCAAGCACATAGACGTCCTCGATCCCCTGATTACCAGAGACGATCAGGACAAGGTCGCCCTCCTCGGGCGGATGGCCCGGGAACATCTCCGTCTGGAAGAGATCTTCAAAGACTGAGGTGTAACCACCGACGCGCCTTCTCGGCCCCGCAACCCTCCGAAGCGTCACCGTATCCAGGGAGGTCCTTCCCACCGGTCCCGGTTTGGCGGCCCCAACCGCTGACTGTCTCACATTTATCTTGAAAAACATACGCCGATTCTTTAGTATGGAAAGCGGAGCGCGGACCGAACAAGACGGTGAAAAAGCAAATAAACAGTATGGGAGGAATTCATGGAATCGATGACGCAAGCAAGAAAATCGCTTGATAAGATCGTTGAGGAACAGATCAAGAGATGGCAGCTTGACCAGAAGAAGAAATACAAGAAACCCATCAGGCCCGTTATCACCATGTCGCGTCTGCCGGGTGCGGGCGCGAATTCCATCGCTGCCCGCCTCGCCAAGGAGCTGGACATCGACCTGTTCGACAGTCAGATCGTCGAGAGGATAGCGGAGAATTCGAAGGTCAGCAAAAAGATAGTGGAGTCCCTCGACGAGCAGGATCGCTCCATTCTCGATGAGTGGCTCCAGGCCCTGGCGGAAGAACGCATGTGGTCCTATGAATATCTCCAGCACCTTACACACGTTGTGTTCGCCATCGGGACACACGGTCACGCCCTTATCATGGGCCGCGGCGCCAGTTTCATCCTGCCCGAGGAAGTGTGCCTCAGGGTACTGGTAGTGGCGCCCCTCCAGACACGGGTGGATAATGTCATAAAGGCGTACAATGTCCCGGAGGAGGAGGCGAAGAAAAGGGTCCTCATGACGGAGGCCAACCGCATCGCCTTCATCAGGAAATATTTCAACAAGGATATGCTGGACCCCCTGAACTACGACCTTGTCCTCAACACCAAGAACCTCAACATCGACGCGGCGGTGAACATCGTTAAGGACGCATTCAACACCAGGCACTGGTATAATTACAGTGTGAAGAAATAATAAAAGCAAAAAGGCGAAGGGTGTCTCTGCACCTACCGGTGCGGGGTGTAGGTCCAACAGGGAACGACGGACGGTCCGACGACAGGTACGACGGCGGCGAAGAGGGGGTGAAGCTCGACCCCGATGAGCCCGAGGACCGAGCAGCCGTCTCAATCCCCATCGTTATGTCCCGTACCGACCGGGGACGACCTCCATCAGCGTCCCACCTAAGATACGGGTTCCCCCATCGGCCGTGTACCTTAGGGGTTGTTTATGCCTTTGGATCATTGGCGTGCCGTATATCCCGGGAAGTTTGTTTCGGAGGAAGAGGTATTCGGGCACATTCACCGGGGGGACACGATTTTCATCGGGTCCGCCTGCGCCGAG
>Ga0209409_1000609_pt1 | contig 36117 bp, 37 predicted proteins | sample AD_JPNMR1_MetaG_FD_184424 | JGI IMG/M metagenome (GOLD analysis project Ga0209409, IMG submission 184424) | Active sludge microbial communities of municipal wastewater-treating anaerobic digesters from Japan - AD_JPNMR1_MetaG (SPAdes) (version 2) | ecosystem: Engineered > Bioreactor > Anaerobic...
TGTTTCTGCTCTTACGCCGGTTCCTCAGGTTAAAAAAATGGCTATCAATTATTCGCTGTTCAAAAAATGGGGACTTATTGGATTTATCAATGAGACCAAATTACCATTTTTTGAAGAAGGTATTGTTACGAGATACGTAAGGGCTCAATTGATGTGGAATCCAGATGTTGATGTTAATACACTCCTCGAAGATTTTTATAAAAACTGGTATGGACCAGCAGCAAAACCAGCAAGAAATTTCTGGGAATCAATTGAAGAATGTCTTCTGGAAACTCCACTTCTGGGTCATGAAGATAGAATTCTTCCATTTGTTTATACCCCACAACTGATAGACAGACTTGAAGAATATGTTTCAGAAGCAGAGCGACTTGCAAATACAGATGTTATCAGGACGCATGTTCTTGTTGATAGATTAACCCTTGAACATTTGAAAGCATACATGGCAATGAAAGATGCTGAGTTTAATGCGAAATGGTCTGAGGCAGTAAAATATGCTGATAGAATGATAGGATGCAGACTTGCGCTGAACAAAATCAGTCCATTTCTTGCCATGCCACCTTCTCTGGTTGCCAGAGAAAGATACTATTCAGGGGATTCGTATTTTGGGGTTTTGAAGCGAAAGATGCTCTATCAAAAACTTGACGGTATGACAAATGGTGAAACAGGATTACTTGTGTCTCTGGCACCTAAAAATGTTAAATTTGCTATTGATGAATATGGGCTTGGTAAACACTTCAGGTGGTATCTGCCTGTTTTTGATAAAAGCAAGTGGAAATTAATTGATACGACAAAACCCTTTTATATTCAGGGATATCTTTCTTCAGATGGTATGCCTTATATGGGAAAAATGTGGTATGTTTTTGACCTTGATGTTCCAAAAAATTTTGCTGGAAAACAGATGAAGTTGTATGCACCTTTTGTTACGTGTGAGGCGTGGGTGTGGGTCAATGGTCAGTATGCCGGACATAGAAAATATCTTGAAGCATACATCAGTCCTGCTGAAATTGATATGGATATTACATCTTTTGTTAAACCCGGAGAAAAAAATACTATTGCTGTGTGGGTCAGTACCGGATTGAGCCCTGCTCAGGCAGCAGACGGATTTCTTGGAAGGTTGTTTTTATATTCTCCTGTGAAATGAAGATGACACCGAGAGAACGATTAATCAGGGTTTTCAAATGTCTTGATGTTGACAGGATGCCCATCAGGTTGTGGGGTGTTGACCCAATGTTTCCTGTCAGGGATGACTGGCAACCATTGATTGAACTTACTGAGAAATATCAACTTGAAATTATCAGGACATGGTCTCCTTCGAAAGAAGAGGTTCCAGAATCTGTATGTAAACAATGTGATACAGAACGGATTATTGAAGAAAGAAGTATAAGGGAAATCACTACAACCATTGAAACCCCAGCAGGATTGCTTACCCGGATTTTTCACCAACCGATTTCAGGTGCTCCTGGATATGTAAGAAAGCATTGTGTCGAAAATATAGAAGATGCGAAAAAATGGCTTTCAATTCCTGATGATGAACTTCCAGTAGTTGATTCTTATTTTGAACTTGAGAAAAAAACTGGTTCAAGGGCAATGTTGATGGTTGGTATAGATGAAGCAATGTACATGGTTCAAAGGTTAATGGGTTCAGAGGTTTTTGGTTACTGGCTTTATGATGAAAGAGACCTTCTGAGAGAAATGATTGACAGGGCATATAAAAAAATAGAACGACTTGTGAAGCATTACCTTTCAAAAGGACTCGGAGACGCATACGGATGGGTTGGTCCTGAACTTTGTATTCCGCCTCTTGCCTCAGTGAAGGATTTTTATGAATTTGTTGTTGAATATGACAGGAAAATTATTGACCTTGTACACGAGTCAGGAAAATTAACCTGGATTCATTGCCACGGAGATATGAAACCTGTGCTTGAAGGATTTATCAATATGGGACTTGATTGTTTGAATCCAATTGAACCACCACCAGTTGGAAAGATTACGCTTGCTGAAGCAAAAAAAATCTGCAAGGGGAGAATGTGTCTTGAAGGTGGTGTTGAAGATGGAGCATTTTATACGAAAACACCCCAGGAAATAAAAGAAATGACGATTAATACAATCAATCAGGGAAAGCCAGATGGTGGGTTCATACTCTGTCCGTCATCCAGTCCAAATACTGCAGCGATATTGCCGCCGTATGTAATAGAAAACTACAGGATTTTTGTAGAAACTGCTGTTAGATTACGAAATTATTGAAATATGTTTAACAGGGGGTTACTATGCAAGTTATCACTGTAAAAATTGAAAAACCAGAATCAATCAATTTTATTCTGGGGCAAACACATTTCATAAAATCAGTTGAAGACATTCACGAAGCACTTGTTTCAACGGTGCCGGGTATCAAATTCGGCCTGGCGTTTTGTGAGGCCTCAGGTAAATGTCTTGTTCGATGGTCCGGAACAGATTCTGAAATGATTAAACTTGCAAAAACAAATGCTGAAAGGATTGGTGCCGGGCATAGTTTTATCATTTTTCTTGGACAGGGTTTTTATCCAATAAATGTTTTGAATACGATAAAAATGATCCCTGAAGTGTGTTGTATTTTTTGCGCAACTGCAAATCCTGTTGAAGTGGTAATTGTTGAAACCCAGCAGGGAAGGGGTATCCTTGGTGTAATTGATGGATTTTCAATAAAAGGTGTAGAAGATGAAGAAGAAATAAAATGGCGGAAGGACTTGCTCCGGAAAATTGGATATAAGTTTTAGTTTTGAATTTTTTGACAGTATCATAATTTTTGATTAAACTAATAGCCCGTATGAAACCATCTTTCTTTGCTCTCGGGACGATTTTCGTGCCGGTACTTGGTTGTCTCGCAATCCCACTGGCTTCTTTGGTATCAACCAGGTTGAGGAATCTTGTGGCTTTGCTTCTTGGGTTTGCCACGTTTATTTTACCCATTTTTTTGATCCCGGCAGTCCTTCAGAGCCCTGAAGGTCAAATAGTTTTCAGATACCCATCTATCCTGAACCTCAATTTTATTTTGCTCATTGATGGATTGTCAGTTTTTGTGGCGCTTGTTTCATCTTTTATCGGCGCATTAATTATTTTGTATTCCATTGATTATGTCGCGCACAATGAGTTTCAAACAGAGTACTATACAATGGTAGTAATGTTTATTGGTTCAATGATGGGGCTTGTGTTTTCTGGCAATCTGATTTTTATGTATCTTTTCTGGGAGATTGCAGCAATATGTTCATGGAGATTGATCGGTTTCTATCGTGGACCATCTCATATTGTTAAGGCAGACAAGGCATTTCTTATCACATTTTTTGGTGCTGTGGTAATGCTTTTTGGTTTTATCCAGATTTACAGCACAACAGGAACCTTTGATATGACAGCGATGAGAACTGTTCCTGTGTCTTCGTTTGCCGTGTTCCTGATACTGATTGGTATGTTTTCAAAATCTGCTACATTTCCTCTTCATACGTGGCTTGCTGATGCAGGCGTTGCACCTTCAACAGTTACATCTCTCCTTCATGCAGCAGTTCTTGTAAAAATAGGGGTGTATGCTTATGCAAGGCTTTTCTGCTATACGTTTAATATACCGGCAGAATGGAATGCCGTGATTCCTGTGCTTGTAATGTTTTCAAGTTTTGTGTCTGCAGGGGCTGCCTTTGTTGAGCACGATATAAAAAGAATTCTTGCCCTTTCAACTGTCAGTCAAATCGGATACATCTTTCTTGGTTTCTGGACGAAAAACTTGATCGGGGTTACGGGTGGAGTGCTTTTTATCTTAATGCATGGGCTTGCAAAAGCAGGATTGTTTCTCTGTGCAGGTATTATAGAGCACGGGACAGGAAAAAGGGATATCAGAGAACTTGGGGGACTTTTCCGCAGTATGCCTGTGACAGGTATCAGTTTTCTTGCGTGTGTCCTTTCAGTGATCGGAATACCGCCATTCGGTGGGTTTTTTTCAAAATTTATGGTTATTGCAGGAACAGTTGAATCTGGAAGAACCGCGATAGCAGCGATGGGACTTTTTGTTGCAATAATGACAGCAGTTTACCTGTTCAGACTTTTTCATTCTGTGTTTTTTGGTGAAGAAAAAACAAAGGGACATGAGGGCACCTCGTTAATGGTTTCAGTTGTTTTTATCCTTGCATTTCTATCCTTGTTTGCTGGAATTTTCATCGGATTTTCAGGTAGTTTTGCTGAAGTGGCGGCAGCGCATATTCTGGAGAATTTAAAATGAATAGAGAATGGATTCTATTCTTTCCGATTATAGTACCTGCTGTATCAGGGATTATTTGTTTTTGTATTCCTGACTCTTTGAGAAAATTGAGAAATGCAATTGCACTCTTAAGTGGCATTGTTTTAATATGGATTGCTTCACTTATCTACAGGGCAGGGGATATTACCTACATTTCGCCCTGGTTTATTTCAACAATAAACTTTTCTTTGAAATCCGCTGCTCTTGGCAAATTCATTATGCTGTGGATTTCAATTTTCAGTTTTCTTATTACGCTTTATGTTACTGAAAAAATGACCTCTGAACGGTTGCGGGAATTTACTGCATATTTATTGATAACAACAGGGCTTGCCTGTGGAGCGGTTCTGGCGAACTCGTTCGTTTTACTTTTATTCTTCTGGGAAGGTTTGCTTGTTACCCTATATCTTTTTATACTCCTCGGTGGCGAGCATTCATTCAGAACTGCACTTAAGGCATTTGTGCTTGTGGGGTTATGTGATTTTTGTCTTATTCTTGGAACTGCTATTTACTGGAAAATTACAGGGTCTTTTGATTTTCCTGCTAAGCCGCTTGAACTCGCTGGTATGTCAGTGTTGAGTTTTATTCTGATGGCTGTTGGTGCAACAGGTAAAGCCGGAGCATTACCATTTCATACCTGGATTCCAGATGCAGCGATTGATGCTCCTGTTAGTTTCATGGCTTTGCTTCCTGCTGCGCTTGAAAAACTGCTTGGTATCTATCTTTTGACCAGGATTTGTCTTGATTTTTTTGCCATTAATCCTGGAAGTTCTGCATCTATAGGATTGATGTCTCTCGGCGCAATCACGATTGTCGTTGCAGTATGTATGGCATTGATTCAGAAAAATATCAAACGTCTTCTTTCGTATCACGCAATAAGTCAGGTTGGGTATATGATTGTCGGCATCGGAACAGGTGTTCCTGCTGGTGTTGTGGGTGGAATTTTTCATATGCTGAATCATACTATATACAAAGCGGGATTGTTTCTCAGTGCAGGTTCTGTTGAGCATAGGACAAGAATAACAGACCTTAAGTCACTTGGTGGCTTATTCAGGCATATGCCTGTTACCGGAACTTGTTTTGTAATATGCGCTGCTGCGATTTCAGGGATATGGCCGCTTAATGGATATGTTTCAAAGGAAATGATTATTCACGGTTCTCTTGAAACAGGATATAAGATTTTTGCCATTGGATGCTGGGTTGGTGCAATTTTGACACTGGCATCATTTTTAAAGGCAGGCCATTCAATATTTTTTGGTGAAAAGAAACAGGAGTTTCAGAATATCAGGGAAAATAATTCAGCAATTGTTATGCCCATGATGATACTGGCATTTCTGTGCATATTTTTTGGGCTATTCAACAGATTTCCTATTGACGCAATCACTCGCTTTGTTCCTGAAGCGAGCCACCATGATTTTTCAACACATGCCCTCAATTTGTTTAATCCAGTTAGCGGTATCACTGTCCTGTGTCTAATTTCTGCATTCTTGCTTCACAGATATGGATGGATAAAGAATGGTAAAAAACCGTATCTCGCATCTGAAGTTGTTCATAATCTACCAGGTATAAAAATTCTTTATAATCTTGCAGAGAGAAGAGTGTTTGATGCCTATGAGCAGGGCATAAGGTTAATCAGGACTATGGCACTGGCACTATACTATGGTTTTGATAGAACCGCTGACTGGTTTTACGAAACCCTTGTGGTACGTTCTGGTATCAGAATAATTGATTCATTGCGTTCTGTACACAGAGGACTTCTTTTTAATTATATTGGCTGGATATTAGCGGGCATTGTTGTGATAATAATCTTTGCGATGGCTTTTTAGGAGTTACGTATGTTTTTATTTATTTTTATTGCTGTACCTGTGGTGGTGGCAGGATTTTTACCGATTCTATCAAGAATTTCAAGAAAATTTCTGCCTGATGTTCTTGCAAACCTGTGTTTTGTTGTTTTACTTGCAGCAACCATCACCACTGCCAATCTATGGCCAGGCGGCGGAAGATTTTGCCATAGTCTTTCCTGGTTTGGTACCAGCTTAAATATTTCGCCTGTTCTTGACGGACTGACGCTTTTGATGCTTTTCACAATATCAATTATCAGTCTTGCTGTAGGGATTTTTTCAATACAATACATTGAAAAATACACTTCACCGGCTATTTATTATTCAATGTTGCTTGTTCTTGTTGCATCAATGAATGGTATCGTTTTGAGTTCAGACCTGTTCACAATGTACATTTTTATTGAGGCAGCAGGCATTTCTTCATATGGTCTCGTTGCACTTGGAAAAACAAAACAGGCAACAGAAGGTGCTTTTAAGTATCTTGTCCTTTCAGCCCTTGCCTCTTCCTTTATATTGCTTGGTATTGCGGGTGTCTTTATCAAAATAGGTACCACCAGTATCAAAGAGGTGGCATCGTTTGCTGATATAATTCCAAAGATAAGCATTATTTTATTTCTTGCAGGATTTGGTTTGAAATGTGCGTTGATCCCATTCCATTTCTGGATGCCTGATGCCTATACTTCTGCTCCTGCGGTTCTGCCAGCAATGAGTTCAGGACTTTTTGTTAAGGTTGCGGGTGTATATGCCATGTGCAGGGTGTTTTTTAATGTTTCTGGTTTTAATCCATCTGTCTCATCAGTGATGGTGTATCTTGGGGTCATTTCAATACTTGTGGGAGCATTGCTTGCGCTTGGGCAGTCCAGATTAAGAAGGATGCTTGCGTATTCTTCAATAAGCCAGGTTGGTTATGTTATTCTGGCAATAGGTATTGGAACGCCCTTAGGAATTATTGGAGGATTACTGCATCTATTATATCACTCTATATTTAAGGCACTGTTATTCTTAAATTCAGGAGCAGTTGAATATGCCACAGGCACTGATGAAAGTACACAACTTGGTGGTCTCGGTGCAAACATGCCTTTCACTTCAACCACAAATATAGTTGGAATACTCTCTGCTGCAGGTATACCGCCATTCAACGGGTTCTGGAGTAAGTTAATTATTGTAATTGCACTGGTTCAGGTGAAGATGTACCTGTACGCATTCATTGCGGTATTTGCAAGCGTTTTGACTCTCTGGTATTTACTGTTAATTCAGAGAAGGGTATTTTTTGGAAAAATAAAGGAAAATCTCAAGGGTATTGCTGAGATTCCGTTCTGGATGAATTTATCGATGGTAGGACTTGCTCTTGCATGCTTATGGACCGGGTTAAGTTTTGCTCCGCTGATAATGAAATGGGTATTACCTGCCGCAAATGTGTTGATTGAAGGAGTGAGAACTTCCTTGAATACATTTATCATAAAAGGATAGAAATCAATGGATATTTTGCTTCTTTCAGGAGTGATGCTGTTTGCAGGTCTGGCAGTGTTTTTGAAAGATTTACTGAAAGCCGTAATATGTTTGATGGTATCAAGCATATTCCTTGGTATCATTTTTTTCAAACTCAGTGCACCGTACGCAGGGGTTTTTGAAATTTCAGTAGTTGCGGGCCTTATTATGGTGCTTTTCATACTGACGATTTCTCTAACCGGTCCTGAGGACACAGTTGTCGAACCAGCCAGTATGGGAATTTTTGCTTTTCTGTTTGTTATATTTTCCTGTGTCGCACTTTTTAAAATTCTTAATTCTGGCGTGATTCATCAATGCTTGCCTTTGTCATCTGAACCGCATGGCTTTGGAGAAGTGCTGTGGTTGAGCAGAACTTTTGATATGGTGGGGCAGATCAGTGTGATATTTGCCGGTGTATTTGTTTTGCTTGCTATAGTGAAAGCAGGGAGAAAAAATGGTAAATGAAGCGTTAGGATCAGGATGGATGTATTCTTATTCGGTTGCTGCACTGATATTTATTGGAGTTTATTGCCTTATCGCCCGAAGAAATATGGTGAGATTGTTAATTGGTCTTGAAATTATTTCAAAGGCAATCTGTCTCTTGATTATTTCTGGGGCCTATCCACATAAGATTGCGATGGCACAGGCACTTGTTATCACTGTTATCGTGATTGAGGTTTGTGTGACTGCTACAGGTCTTGCACTAATAATTAACGCATACAGACAGTCCGGTAGTATTGACATACGAGAATTTTCAAATCTGAGAGGTTGATGATGAATAGAATAAATGTTTTACTTTCACCGCCTGTTGCTTTTGTGATTATTGCGGGGTTATTTACCTGTTTGTATATCATCGCTGGTAAAATAGCAGCATCTTCACAAAAAAGTAAAGGAAAGGTATCTACTTACGCTTGTGGTGAGGATATGCCAGGGTTTAAGTTTCAGATAGGTTACGGGTTATTCTTTATCTTTGCATTATTTTTTACGATCATGCATGTGGCAGCGCTTGTTGTTGCAACACTGCCTGCTGTTTCACCAGCAGTGTTTTTCGGGATTTTTTATCTTGCAGCGATTTTTCTTAGCGTGTTGAGCATGGTTTTCTATGTTGACAATCAGGAATCAGAAAACAAATTAACAAAGGATGGCGAAGGTGATTGAGAAATTGGTTCACTGGTCAAGGTTGAAGTCACCCTGGATTTTACATCTCAATACAGGCGCATGCAATGCCTGTGATATTGAAATTGTTGATGCGCTGACACCAAGGTTTGATGTTGAAAGATTCGGAATACTTTTGAAGGCAACTCCGAGACATGCTGATGTTATTGTGTGTACCGGTCCTGCCACAAGGCAAATGAAAGACAGAATCATCAGGTTGTACGAACAAACGCCTGACCCAAAATTTGTTATTGCTGTTGGTGCCTGTGCAATGTCTGGTTGTGTGTACAGGGGTGCTTACAATGTTCTTGGTGGTATTGACCAGGTTATTCCTGTTGATATTTATGTTCCAGGTTGTCCACCAAGACCTGACGCAATTATAGATGGCGTTGTGAAGCTACTCAAAAAACTGGAGCAATCAAAATGAACCAGCAGGAATTGGTTGAGAAAATCAAACTTGAACTTGGTGGCAAAATCATTGAAATCAACGCGCCTGCAGAAAGAAGGATTTTTCTTACTGTGGCTGCAGAAAATCTTGTGGATACAATGAAAATACTCAGGGATCTGTTTGGTTTTTATCATCTTTCTACAATTTCCGGGGTTGATACTCTTTCATCTTTCGAGATTTTGTATCACCTTGCAAACAATGTAAGTTGTTTAACAGTGAAAGTTTCAATAAACAGACAGAATCCTGAAATTCCAACGATATGTGATGTGATACCAGGTGCAATTCTTTATGAAAGAGAAATTCAGGATCTTCTTGGAATCGTGGTTAAAAATATCCCTGATCCAAGAGTTCTCGTTCTTCCTGATGACTGGGTGAAAGGGAATTATCCTTTAAGAAAAGACTGGAATTACCAGGCGCCTGAAGAAAAAATTCCAGGAGAAAAGAAATGAAAAAAATTACAATTCCTATTGGACCTCAGCATCCGGCATTGAAAGAACCAATCAGTTTAAGAATAACTATTGAAGGAGAAGTCGTAAAGCACGCCGATGTTAGACTTGGTTATAACCATCGTGGTATTGAAAAACTGGCTGAAAGCAGAACCTATATTCAAAACATTTATCTGGTGGAAAGAATCTGTGGCATATGCTCTCATTCCCATACAACCTGTTATGTGCAGGGAGTTGAAAAGTTGTGCGGGCTTGAGGTGCCAAAAAGAGGATTATACATACGAATGCTTGTTTGTGAACTTGAAAGAATTCATAGCCATCTTTTGTGGCTTGGAGTTGCAGCCCACGAAGCAGGTTTTGATTCATTGTTCATGTATACATGGAGGGATAGAGAGGTTGTTATGGATTTGCTTGAAATAATTTCAGGAAACAGAGTTCATTACGCAATCAATACTATTGGCGGAGTGAGAAGAAACCTGAATGAAATACAGAAGGAAAAAATACTTGAGGGAATAAAATTTTTGAAAAAGAGAACTGAATATTACACGAATCTTGGAACAACAGAGCCAACCTTTGTCGCAAGAATTGCTGGAGTAGGAATACTTCCAAAGGAAAAGGCAATTGCTCTATGTGCCGTTGGGCCCACATTAAGAGCATCAGGAGTATCTTCTGACATAAGAAAGGACGACCCTTATGCTGCTTATGATGAAATTCCTTTCGATTTATGTACAGCAGATACATGTGATGTTCTGGGAAGAGTCGTGGTTAGAGTGAAAGAATTGATTGAAAGTTATAAAATTGTGGAGTACATCATTAAAAATCTTCCGCAGGGAGAAATTAAAGTCAAAGCTCCAAGAAAAATTCAGCCAGCAGAGGTGGTAAGTAGATATGAAGCACCAAGGGGAGAAAATATTCACTACATCAAAAGCAATGGAACAGATAAGCCAGAAAGATTAAAGGTAAGGGCGCCAACCCTTGCAAATTATCCTGCCACGATTGAAATGCTGAAAAATTGCTTTGTTGCTGATATACCCTTGATTTTTGCTGCGATTGATCCGTGCATATGCTGCGCTGAACGATTTGTTGAACTTATTGATGCGAAAAAAGGAAATTCAACGGTTTTATCAATGGCTGAGATTCGAAAAAAATATTACAGTACTGAAACAAAAAGGAATGTGGTATGGCCGTTATAAAAGCATTAATTTATTTATTGGTTTACCCTGGTATATTGTTTTTATTTGTGTATTCAACATTTTGTGAATGGTTTGACAGGAAATTGTACGCTCGGCTTCAAAATAGAATTGGTCCTGCCTACACCGGACGAAGCGGTATCCTCCAGCCAGTTGCTGATTTTTTAAAGCTAATGTTCAAAGAAGACATTGTTCCTGAGAATGCAGATAGGACAATTTTTTCATCACTGCCGGTGATCGGGCTTGCAATTGTTTTAACAGCAGGATTATATCTTCCCCTGTGGAACATTAATGTGTCAGTACCGTCATTCAATTCTTTTCAAGGTGACATTATTGTTGTACTTTATCTGTTGAGCTTACCGACTCTGGTACTTTTTTTAGCGGGATGGCATTCAACAAATTTCTTCTCAACCCTTGGAGGAGTCAGGGTTTTAACGATGCTTTTTGGTTACGAAGTACCATTGTTTCTCGCTGTTTTAAGTCCCGCAATTGTTGCGGATTCCTGGCGGCTTGCTGAAATAGCGGATTTTTATCAAAAGTTTCCGTTTCTCCTTTTATTTCAAATTATTGGCTTTTTTGTTGCAGTGGTTGCGCTTCAAGCAAAACTTGAACGCACACCATTTGATATTCCTCACGCTGAAACAGAAATTGTTGGCGGAACATTTACAGAATATTCAGGGAAAAAACTGGCGTTTTTCAGATTGATGACAGATGTTGAAATGGTTGTAGGAAGTGGTTTGATTGCAACTGTTTTTCTGGCAGGTTTTTCTGGTGGTGTTTTTCTTGGGCTATTGAAGTTTATTTTGAAAACTCTTTTTGTTATCGCAATACTTTCATTGATAAAAGCAGCATGCTCACGAATCAGGATCGACCAGATGGTAATTTTTTCCTGGAAATATCTTGCTCCACTTGCTGTGCTACAATTGTTAATAAGCATTATTGTAAAAGGGGTCATACAATGAAACTCAAACCAGCAGCATTTATACCTGAACTATTAAGGCATCTATTCAAAAGGCCTGCTACAATTGAATATCCATTTGAAAAACTGAAAGTTCCTGACGATTTCAGGGGTACGCCTGTTTTAAAATCTGAACTGTGCATCGTGTGCAGGGCGTGTGTGAGGGATTGCCCTGCATTTGCAATCGAAATTGAAACACTTTCAGAAGAGGAAAAGAAATACAAAATGACAATTCATAATGATCGGTGCATTCATTGCGCACAGTGTGTGGAATCGTGTCCAACAAAGGCGCTGTTTATGAATGATGAATTTGAAATTGCAACAGACAGTCGATTGAAACTCAAAGCAGAATACACATACACCAGACCAAAGAAATCTGGCCAGCAATCTCAAACCGGCTGATTAAACCCGTCATATTAATGGAATTGTGGAAGAAACAACTTACTCAAAAATTGCGTAATTTTCAGAAGTTTGTTATAATGGGTATTGGTAACCCTGAATCCTCTGACGACGGACTTGGTCCTGAAATTGCCAATGTACTTGCAGATATCATTGGGAAAAAATATTCTGATGTTGTGATCATCAATTGTTGCCAGTCACCTGAAAATTTCACTTCATTGATAAAGAGAGAAAAACCTTCGCATATCCTGATTATTGACTCCTGTATATCCGGTAAAAAACCTGGTTCAATTTTGCTTGTAAAACCGTCTCGGATTAAGAATATGGATGTATCAACTCACAGGTTACCACTTTATCTTTTGCATGACTATCTAAAAAGGGAAACAGGTGCAAATATTATTCTATTAGGCATTGAACCCCAAAACATGACTCCTGGAACATCTCTTAGTGAACCAGCGAGACATGCGGTTTCAGATGTCGTTAAATTCCTTCTGGATTTTCTAAAAAACCGATAAAAAAGTAAAATATAGGATAAATTTGGTGGTGACGCAATGCATGAAATGAGTGTGATTGAAAATCTTGTTCGGTTGCTAAAAAATGTTTGTGAAAAGGAAAAAGCGACAGGGGTTGTGTCGGTCCAAATCACTATACATCCTTTTAGCTGTCTTGACGAAAGTAATCTTAATTTTATGTTTTCATGTATTGCTGGGGATAACCCGTTATTTAAGGGAACAAAAATCAGGGTACTGAGAAATAAAAATTTGCAGGAACCAGAATATATTGTTGATAATGTTGAACTTGAGATTGAATAACCATGGAGCACAGTATGACTTTAAAGAAAATAGAGATAGGCGAAAATTTGTTTGTGAAGAACGATGAGATAGCTGCAGAAAATAGAAAAGTTTTGAAGGAACATAATATTTTTTCGATTAATTTGATGGGTGGACCTGGTTCAGGAAAAACAGCAATTCTTGAAAAACTGATACCGCAGATGAAAAAAAGAAAAATTTCCTGTGGTGTAATTGAGGGAGATATTGCTGGAACTTTTGATGGAGAACGGATTTCCCAACTTGATGTGCCAGTTGTTCAAATTAATACTGGTGGTGCATGCCATCTTGAGGCTATGATGATCAAAAAGGGCATAGAGAATTTAGCGCTTTCTGAGATTAAACTACTTTTTGTTGAAAATGTGGGAAACCTTGTTTGTCCGGCTGAATTCAAACTCGGAGTCGACTGCAATGTGACAGTTTCCAGCATTACAGAAGGAGAAGAAAAGCCAGCCAAGTATCCTTTAATGTTTTCAATTTCTGATGTCGTGATCATCAATAAGATAGATCTTTCTGAGGTTGTTGGATTCAATATCGACAGATTTACTGATTATGCAAAAAAATTAAAATCCGGGATTGTTATCATTCCCATGTCTGCGAAAACAGGTGAAAATGTTGAATTATTTGCCGACTACATTGAAAAACGTATATTAAACAATGAAAAGAATTGAGATCATTATTACAGGCGTGGTGCAGGGCGTTGGTTTTAGACCCTTTGTTTATCGTGTTGCGGTGAAACACGATGTTACTGGTTTTGTAAAAAATACAATTGCAGGACTTATCATTGAAGTAGAAGGCCAAAGCAAAAATGTTGATAGTTTCTTAAAGGAACTCAAAGTACATTGGCCTGTCAATGCAAGGGTAAAGTCAATATTTGTGAGAGATATTCCGGTCAAGAATTCAAAGAAATTTGCGATAATAAAGAGCAATGGGTATTTTACTGAAAGACCAGAAATACCACCTGATGTTGCAATATGTTGGGAATGTCGTCAGGAGATGCTTGATCCAAAAAATCGCAGGTTCTGGTATCCTTTCACTAATTGCGTTAACTGCGGACCGCGATTCACAATTATTAATAAACTGCCATATGATAGAGAAAACACCACAATGGCTGATTTCATGATGTGCAAAGAGTGCAGTACCGAATATACAAACCCGCATGACAGAAGGTTTCATGCTCAGACAAATTGTTGTGAAAAATGTGGGCCTCAGGTATTTTTAACTGACTCTCATGGTTGGCGGATTTCAAAAGGGAAAAATGCAATTGAAAAGACAGGAGCATTTTTACTTGAAGACAACATCGTTGCCATTAAAGGAATTGGTGGATTTCATCTTGCCTGTAATGCTTTGTCAATAACTGCTGTACAAAAACTTCGTACTCGCAAAGGTAGAGAAGAAAAGCCATTTGCTTTAATGGCACGAGACATTGAAACGATTGAGAAGTATTGTAAAATTTCTACTACAGATGTTGATTATCTTGTTTCTCCTGCAGCACCAATTGTTCTTTTGCTGAAGAAAGGATATCAATATTGGTTTGACCATATTGCACCTGGAAATAATTATCTCGGAGTGATGTTACCTTATTCAGGTATACATCAGTTGATTTTTGAGTCAAATCCGGATATTGAACTATTGGTGATGACAAGCGGAAATATCTCTGAGGAACCAATTTGCACTGATAATGAGGAGGCAATAAGACGGCTTTCATGTATTGCTGACTATTTCGTTTTTCACGACAGAAAAATTTCCTTTGGTTGTGATGATTCTGTAATGCGGACTTTCCCGGACCACAGTGTGTTGATGATTAGAAGATCAAGAGGTTATGCCCCTGAGTCAGTGGTTTTACCATTTACTGCGAGAAAACAAATTTTATCCTGCGGAGCGGATAATAAAAATGTTTTTGGGCTTACCAGTAAAAATCATTTGTATCTCAGTCATCACGTTGGAGACCTTGAAAATGTGTTGAGCTTTGAATCCTACAGGAAAACAATTGAAAGATACACAAGGATACTGAAAATAAAACCCGATCTAGTCGCATATGATGCTCATCCTGAATATTTTTCTTCTTCTTTCGCAATGTCAGACGAGTTTTTTGAAAATGCTGAAAAACTAACTGTTTTTCATCATCATGCTCATGTTTGTTCATGCATGGTAGAAAATTCCTTACCGAATAGACTGGTACTTGGACTTGCATTTGATGGCACAGGATATGGTGCAGATGGTACATTGTGGGGAAGTGAATTTCTGCTGTGCAATTATAAACATTTTCAACGTTTGGCGCATTTAAAAAATGTGAGACTGCCGGGTGGTGAAAAGGCAATCAAACAGATATGGAGAATTGCAGTATCATTTTTGATGGATGCATTTAATGGACAAATCCCTCAGGGTTTTTTCAGGAATATTGACTCAGAAAGATTATCTTTGGTATGCAGTATGATAAAAAACGGGATAAATAGCCCTTATACCTGCGGGCTTGGAAGAATTTTTGATGCGGTCAGCTGTCTTTGCGGATTAAGAAATGAGGTAAATTACGAAGGCCAGGCAGCGGTTGAACTTGAGTCAATAATGACAGAAGATGAAGACAACACTGCCTATGATTTTGATATTTCTTTTGAATCAGAACAGATTATTGTTGATCACAAAAAAATTATTCGCGGTATTGTTGAGGACATATTAAAAAATATACCTGCGGGACGTATTTCTCATCGATTCCATCTGACAGTAGTGAAATTTACTTCTGACATATGCCGATTAATTCGTGAAAAAACTCGTGTTTCAGATGTTGTTCTTTCTGGTGGAAGCTTTCAAAATGTTTTCCTTTATACAAATATCAAGAGAACGCTTGAGAAAAATGGTTTTAAAGTGTATTCGCATAGAATGATTCCGACCAATGACGGAGGAATTGCAGCAGGTCAATGCGCTATTGCGAATTTTCAAAGCAAACGTTGATTTAGGGGGATATATGTGTCTTGCTGTACCGATGAAGGTAATGAGTGTGAAGGGGAAAAGAGCATTTGCAAATCTCGGTGGAGTAAAAAGGGAAGTTGACATATCTTTGGTCAAAAACATTAAAGCTGGTGATTACATCATTGTTCATGCAGGATTTGCAATTCAAAAACTTAACAAAAAGGATGCATTAAAGACATTGAAACTATTTGAGAAGATGAGAAATGAAACATATTGATAGGTTCAGTGACCCAGAGAATGCAAGAATATTACTTTCCATGATTCATTCCGAAGCAAGGGGTATTAAAAAAGTGGTAAACCTGATGGAGGTTTGTGGAACCCATACAATGGCAATATCCCGTTTTGGTTTGCGTGGGCTATTACCAGAAAATATTAAACTGATTTCAGGACCAGGATGCCCTGTTTGTGTAAGTCCTAATTCATTTATTGATAAAGCCATAGCCATTTCAAAACTTAATGATGTTAGAATTGCGACGTTCGGTGATATGTACAGGGTTCCTTCAGCCAATTCTTCTCTTGAAAAAGAACACAGTCGTGGCGCCATAATCGATATTGTTTATTCACCGCTTGATGCTCTTGAAATTGCAAGAAATAAAACCAGGGAAAAAATTGTGTTTCTGGGTGTAGGATTTGAAACAACAGCGCCTCTTGTTGCAAGTGTCATTAAATATGCAAAAAAATATAAGATTAACAATTTCGCAGTATTATCAGGGCATAAATTAATTCCTCCTGCGATGGAGGCACTTGTCAAGGACACTCATCATTCGATAGGTGGTTTTATTTGTCCTGGGCATGTTAGTGTTGTGATTGGTGCAAGACCATATGAAATTTTTCCGAAGAATTATGGAATACCGTGTGTGATTTCAGGGTTTGAACCTTGCGATATTCTTCAATCAATTTTGCTGCTGCTTGAAATGATCACAGGTAAACGAGCCATTAGCGTGAAAATACAATATTCTCGCTGCGTAACCAGAAATGGAAATATTACAGCACAGAAGATGATGGATGATGTCTTTGATGTGGTTGATTCAGAATGGAGGGGAATTGGAATTATCCCATCAAGTGGGCTTGCAATAAAAAAGCAGTACGCGGAATATAATGCTGAGCACGTAATGAATGTGGAGACTAAAATTTCCCACGATAAAAAGGGATGCATCTGCGGGGATGTATTGAAAGGACTGAAAACACCCAGAAACTGTGTTTTTTTTGCAAAGAAATGCACCCCTCAGTATCCTATGGGTCCGTGTATGGTATCTTCTGAAGGAACCTGTGCTGCATATTATGCATATGAAAGACGATAAGATTACCCTTGCTCATGGTGCAGGAGGAAGACAGACCAGGGCACTGATTGAAAAAATTATTCTGAAGTATTTTCCTGACCCGTTACTCAGATATTTGCCTGATTCTGCTGTAGTAAATATTCCAGAATTACGCAAAGAGATTTGCTTTACCACAGATTCTTATGTTGTTAGTCCGATTTTCTTTCCAGGTGGTGATATAGGAAAACTTGCTGTGTGTGGGACAATTAACGATCTCGCAGTTTGCGGAGCAAAGCCACTATTTATTTCATGCGCAATGATTATTGAAGAGGGTTTCAGTATCAATGATTTTGAAAGAATACTCAAATCGATGTCAAATATTGCAAGGAAATCCGGTGTACGGATCGTTACAGGTGATACAAAAGTTGTGGACAGAGGAAAGTGCGATAAAATTTTTATTAACACGTCAGGAATTGGAATGAAAAAAAATTATGTTTGTCCGGGATTAAATTGCATTAGGGCAGGTGATGCTATTATTATCAGTGGTATTCCTGGTTTGCATGAACTTTCAATTATGTGTGCAAGAGGAGATTTTCATTTTAGTGTGCCGCTAAAAAGTGATTGTGCTCCAGTTTACGGGCTTGTTGAAACAATACTGGATACCTCAACAGGTATCAGGTTCATGAGAGACCCGACAAGAGGCGGGCTTGCTGCTGTGCTGAATGAAATTGTAGCAGGAAATCATTTTGGTATCAGAATTTACGAGGACAAAATTCCATTAACAAAGAGTGTCCGTTCGTTTTGTGATATCTTCGGGTTTGACATACTGAATCTTGCGAGCGAGGGCAGGGTAGTTGTGGTAGTTGATCAAAATGAGGCAGAGAAAGTACTTCGTGTGATGAGAAAACATCCTCTCGGAAAAAGAGCAGAAATTATTGGAAACGTTATCAAAGAATTTCCGGGTAGAGTGATCCTAAAAACGAGATTTGGTTCTGAAAGGTTTATTGAAATGCCTTCAGGACAGCAACTTCCAAGAATTTGTTAAATGTTATGTTTTATTTCTTGTATCAAACATTTTTAGTTCTTTCAATTTTTTCTCAATTGAGTTATCCTGCTGATGCAAACTTTTATATTCTTCAATTTCCTCCTTACTTACAGGTCTTGTTTCCTTAACCCCGCATAAAATGTATGGTTCGCCTCTTTTTTTTGCATAGTGAGCCGCCTCAGTTCTTTTTTCAAATGCGATTTCTCCTCTTTTCATCACCGGAGTATTTCTAATCTCATCGTCTGGTTTGTTAATTATAACAGCATACAGTTGGTAAAATCCAAATCCTGGGTTTGGAATGAGCACAAGTTCTTCAATGGTTTCTTCACCCACTGTTACGCCTGTGTCTGCTGCCTCAGCAGCATCCAGGCACAGGAAGGGTCTGGTTCTTATCCTGTATCTTCTAAGAGTGGTTTCCATTTTTACTCCCTGTTTTTTTGAAAAAAATCTGTTCAGAAATTTTAATTCTGCCATCTTCTTTTGCTGTAGTCCAGGTATCAGCAAAAGTCACAAGGAGTGTCAATGCGCATTCACGATGTGCAACGGGTCTGTTTTCCATAATGTACTGACCGTCATGATAAAGAATTGCCTGAGCTTCTTCATCGGTAAGCGGAATGAATTTTGAAACAAGATATAAACTTCTTGCAGCAACAGACATTTCAATCTGGTTTTCGTTGTATATATAACCCGAATCCCTTTTGATATATCTTGGTGCATGCGGCATACCAATTTTGCCTACATCATGAAAAAGTCCCACAATGACACAGCTTTCATCTGTAATTTCTTCAATAAGAGCATTCTTTAATATTAACATTGTATTTGCTACATTGACAGAATGGATCAGAAGTCCGTGTTCGGTATTGAGATGATATTTTGTGCTCGCAGGTGAAGTGAGCCATGTTGTCTGGTTTTCAAGAAAATTCACAAATTCCTCACATTCAGATTTTCTGATTACGACTTTTTCTAATAGCTTTCTATACCGTTTTTCAATTTCGCTATTTAGTGTCATCTTTCCTTATAATTGGGAGATTTGAAAATTGTATTGTTGAGGGGTCATCTTCAAGTCGCATGAAAGTTCCATGACTGTCCATAATGTTCACAGGAGCAATGACCATTTCTAAAATACCTATGGTTTTTGACTTTAGCGAAATGTTTTTGATGACAATTTGCGCTTTTACCTGTTGATACGTTTGTAACCAGACATCAAAATTATCAGATACAGTTCCCCTTATTACTGATTGAATCTTTCCTGATTCACCAATGTATGCCTTTGCTCCTGCGATTGTGAAGGATGATGGGAAATATTCGCTGCCAGAATCATCAATTGCTCTGATTGATTTCACAGTAAGGTAACGGGCTTGATCAAAATTATTCTTTATTTCAAAATTCAAAATCATTGAATTACCATTCATTGCAATATCTTTAAGAATAAAAATGAAATTGGCTGCTTCTTTTACCTGGGCTGAAAACGTGGGTGTTTCCTGAGTAGTACCCCTGATTTCTGATGTTTTAAAACTCACCTGTACCAGGTCATCAAGTATCTGATTTTTTGAAAGTATCATGGAAGTGCCACCAAAAATTCTTGCTGTGTTTACATCAATGATTTTGGCTGAGAGATACACTGAACCTGAAAGCGGATAAACACTACCGGTCAAAATTACCTCAGCCCCTGATACCTGTCCGATTTGTTTCGCAAATGAAGGGTCAATAGTACCAGAGATTGAAACATTTTTTTCAGCAAGAGTTTTTCTAATCTGATTACGGTCAATCACTGTAAGTTGTTTCCCTGAAGATGCAAGACCGAGTGAAATTTCTTCAGCAATAAACCTTCCCAGCACGTTTACATTGCCTTCAAGATCCGTAAAATCTGTTACCGCAACAATTTTTTTGTTGTTTGCTGTGATGGAATCAGAAATTGTTGCAACAACTGTGTTTATTTCATTAATCACCGAGGCGCCTGAAACAGGCATTGTTAAGCACAAAATGGCGATAATGGCAGCGAATATTCTTTTTACAGAATGTACCTTTGGCATGATACCCTCATTGTTTACCTTAATATATGCTATCATATTCAAAGGATGAAATAAAGTCAACATCGTTTATGGTGGTGATTATGATAAAAAGAATATGGTTGATGATTTTTATTCTTTTGTTATCTTATTCGTACTGCGGGGAAAAATTGCCGCGTCCATCGGGATTTTTGAACGATTTTGCAGGGATTTTAACACCAGAAGAACAAAAAAATATCGAAAGCAAATTATCAAATATTGAAAAAGAAAAAGGGATTGAAATTGCTGTTGTTATTCTTCATTCGCTTAAAGGAGAAAGTATCGAAGGGTATGCAAATGAACTTTTCAATGAGTGGGGTATTGGAAAAAAGAATAATGACAATGGAGTTCTTATTCTTATTGTTATGAGTGAACGAAAAATAAGAATTGAAGTTGGATACGGCCTTGAAGAATTACTGACAGATGGAAGATGCGGTTCAATAATCAGAGATAAGATTGCTCCAGCATTCAAAAACATGAGATATTCGGCAGGGATAATAACAGGAATAGATGCCATAGAAAATGTTGTTGGAGGTATTTCGTCTGATGCAATGTCAGAAAAGCATAGTCTTACGGATAAGGGTTTTTTGATTATCTGGCAACTATTTTGTCTGTTTTATGCATCAGTTGTCGCAGGCATTTTGGGTTTTATGCTCATTGCGCTTGAAAGTGCAATTTTTGATTATTTTCTTGCAACTATCAGTAGTGATTTTTATATGCTGGCGCTTCTTGTTCCTTTTTTTACCTGTTTTTTGTTAGTTTTCTTAATGGCGATTTTCAGAATTGCGCCTGGTAGAAAAACAGGTGGCAGACGTCGGATAGGAGGATTTCCCTATTCCTCGCATAGCGGCGCAGGAAAAGTTTCATCTGGTGGTGGATTTGGCGGTGGTTCAAGCGGTGGTGGCGGAGCAACCGGCGGATGGTAAGATTTAAGGATGCGGACAAGGGAGGAAATCGTGTTTGGAAATACAACAAATAAGGTGTTGGATCAATTTGTTGATAAAATGAAGAAATTTTTCGAAGAAGAATTGATAAGTGTCGTGGTTTACGGAAGTTATGCGCGAGGTGATTATTTGAAGGGATTTTCTGACATTAATGTGCTTGTGCTTGTAAACGAATTTACACCAGGGGATTTTTTCAATTATTCGGAGATGTTCCGCAGGTATTTTTTGTCAACCGGTATTGCGCCAGTGGTTTTCACAAGGACCATTTTTGAAAACTCGCTGGATATTTTTCCTTTGCAGTGGGCTGAAATAAAAAATCATGGACTTGTGATTTATGGAGAGGATTTCAGACACAAAATCGTAATTTCAAGAAAAGCAATCAACACACAACTGAAAGGGGATGCAAGGCGTTTTTATTTTTCTCTTCAGGGGCTTTTTAACCACGGAGATTTCAGGATGGTTATTGAAACAGTATTCAAACAGGCAAAGATCATTCAGAGGGGGCTCGAATTTTTAAATGTTGGTGATGTGGGATTCAATTATATCAAAGAATTTGAATATCTGATGACAAAAAAACTTTGGTTTTTTACAGGCAGAAAATCAATCAGGGAAATTCTGGAAAGGCATATGGAGTTGCTTGAAAAAACAATTATAATTCTGGATACAAAAGATGTGAAAGAATACTGAAGCCAATTTTGATTTCTTGCGGGCAAATGATATAATAAAAAGTACATTCCGAAACAAAAGGAGCAACAAAGTGTTAAGAAAATTCCTTCCAAATAATTTTGATTTTTTTGAACTTTTTGAAAAACAGGTTAGTTATGCAGTAGAAGCAGCCAATACCTTTAGAATTATTGCTGAGGCCGGGAGTTTGAACGAGAATTTGTATAATAAAATTCAATCTCTGGAGCATCAGGGCGATGAAATTACCCATACCATTATCAATCAGTTAAACAAAACGTTTATCACACCTTTTGATAGAGAAGATATCTATAATCTCGCCAAAGAACTGGACGACGTGATTGATATGTTCAACACAATTACCAATCGCATCAGGGTTTATAAAATTACAGGGGTTAATCCAATTCTTGTTGAGTTTGCCTCAGTGATTCAGGACTCAGTGAAGGCAGTGCAGGATGCTATAAAATGTATGAGAAATGTTAAGCAGCATGATTCAATAATGTATTCATGTGTTGAGATCAATCGACTTGAAAATGTTGGAGATATTATGAGGGATAAGGCACTTGGTGCGCTGTTTGACAATGAGAAAGACCCAATTGTAATAATAAAATGGAAAGAAATCTATACAGATGCTGAAACAATCCTTGATATATGCGAGGATGTTGCCCATATTATTGAGACGATTCTCGTAAAACAAGCATAACAAATGATTGCTTCCATCCTTTTCCTAATTTTACTTGCTTACATATTTGATTTCCTTAATGGTTTTCATGATTCAGCCAACTCCATTGCGACAATAGTTTCTACAAGAGTATTGTCACCGCGACTTGCTGTCGTGTGGGCTGCCTTTTTTAATTTCATTGCCTTTCTTTTCTTTGGGCTTCATGTCGCACATACAATGGGAAAGGGTATAGTAGATATAAAAGTGATTGATAATGTTGTAATTTTTGGAACTCTCATGGGTGCCTGCGCCTGGAATATTATCACCTGGTATTTTGGGTTGCCGACAAGTTCTTCACATGCCCTTATTGGCGGTCTTATAGGAAGTGCACTTGCCAAAGTTGGGACAGATGTACTTATCTGGAAAGGAATTTTTAAGACAGTTCTTTTTATTTTTGTATCTCCGACTCTTGGACTCATACTTGGACTTGGTTTTGGAATTCTTGTTTACTGGCTTGCCAAAAATAGTCATCCAACAAAGATTGACCATATTTTTAGAAAGGGGCAATTACTTTCAGCCGCGTTTTACAGTTTGGGACATGGTGGCAATGACGCTCAGAAGACAATGGGTATCATTGCAAGTTTATTATTCAGTGCAGGTCTTCTTGGTCAGCAGTTTCATATTCCATTATGGATTGTTCTCTCATGCCATGGCGCAATTGCTCTTGGCACCCTTTTTGGTGGATGGCGTATTGTAAAAACAATGGGCCAGAAAGTGGTAAAACTTAAGCCAGTTGATGGATTTTGCGCAGAACTCGGAGCAGCGATTTCAATTTCACTATCCACTCACCTTGGAATACCTGTCAGTACCACTCATACAATTACAGGTGCGATTATGGGAGTTGGTTCAGTAAGAAGAATCAGTGCTGTAAGATGGGGGGTTGCTCATAGAATTTTGTGGGCATGGATTTTCACAATACCATGTTCTGCTATGATTTCTGCACTTACTTACAAACTTGCAGTTCTATTTCAATCCTGATTTTGAAACTGGCGCGCCTGGCGCGATTTGAACGCGCGACCTCTGGATTCGAAGTCCATCGCTCTATCCAGCTGAGCTACAGGCGCTACTGTTATTATACTCCAAAAACTTCGGAAACAGGATGTTTTTCACCTGTTTATGGCTGGACGACTTTTCCGGCAAAGACAATCAAACCAGTGTTTTCTTCAATAATAAGAAATATAAAGGGATGGTCTGCTTTGAATATCTTTTTTACGTCAGGCCTTGCTGCCGTGATTCTCATGACAATTCCTGTCACAGCTGCTGCTTCTGTTCCTTCTTCATTGACTTCAACAAAGGATTTTTGAATTGCCTTTGAAATGAAAAGGTCTCTGCTACCTGTTATTCCTGAGAAATCTGCTGACATTGGATTGAAGGCGGATTTCAAGCCAAGATTTCTTAATGGTTTTACAAGGTCATATGTTGCTTCTATCTTAAATTTTGGTAAATAAAGATCAAGTTTTTGATTTACCAGTGCTTTGTAGAAAGTTTTCAGTGTTTCATAGTCAGGAATTTTCGGAATTTCAGAATTTATTTTCCTGGGTAAAAGTATCAACATTGAAAGATTTTTGCATTCATATGGAATTTTAACAATCTGAAAGTTTTCATCCTCATAATACGGAAATTCTTTGTTACATTGTTGCATCATCTGAACCCTGATGTTTCTGGTTTTGTCAATATGAAAATCATCGGGCGTGGTTAATTTTTTGTCAAATTGGGTTTGCCAGAAACCTTTGAAATATACTGCATTGGTGAGTATCAAACGGGTGTTTGAGTCAATACTTCCATAATTGAGAAATTTTTTGATTTTGCCAGCGGTTTTTTCTTCTGCCCATTCATTGATTCTGTCAATGGACTGCTCTGGTTTTGTAAGAAAATCAACATTGTACGCCTCGGCTTGATAGTATTTCTTTATTATGTCAGTATACGTTTTCAAGAGATTGAAGTTTTCCTGTAACCAGTAAGCACTTGCAAGTTTCAATGTACAGTTTTGTTTTTTCTCATTCAGCAAATTATTTAGTGATAAAAATCCATTCAGCCTTTTTTCGTTTGTCGGCAAAAGGAAAACAGATTGAATTTCTTCTGATGTTTTTTCCCGTGCTCCTTCATAAGCCATACCAAAGGCGCTTACGATACTGAAAGGTGAAAAGAAAATATTGCTCCTGTTTTCGCTTTCAATTTCCCTGTAAAAATTAACAGCGAATTTGTTACTTGCAGCTACAATATCAGGCGATTCTTCAACTGTTCTTGCGTGGCAGGATGATAGGAAAACTAAGAAAATAATTGTAATGAAAAAAGAGATGGCTTTTCTTTTCATATGCGCTCCTTTTTATGATTTAGACAGACTGAAACAGGAAAAAGTTCACAAACTTTCTTTGGCAAGGATTTTGCAGGCAAGCTCAACATTCTGTTTTATCTGGTCATTATATTTCTGGAAAACACCAACAAGTACTAAGTCCTGACTTTTAATATTATCAAAAGCAAATTTCAAAGAGGAAAAAATTTGATTTTCATTGTTGCAAAGTCGTCCAGCACCAAAAATTTTATATGCAATGCAGGGCTTTTTCACCTGCTTTATTACCTGACACATTTTTGGCGGGTCTTCTTGGTCAAATATTTCTCCTTCAGAACCTTTGATTGCAGTGAGTTCTTTTTTCCCTCTTCCTGTAAGGTTGAAAAAACAGCACATGAAAAAGTCGATATCCCAGTTTTCTTCTTCTGCCATAATGATAAATTCTGGTTGATGCGAGGCGAGTCCTGTAGGGTATCCTGTATCCCTGATCATTTTTAAGTGATCTTTCACCTGTTGTTTTTTCCCTTCCATTAAAAGAAGGTCAAGTTGACCTCCATGGTGATATATAAAGGTGGGTTTCAGTTTTGAACCAATAATAAGAGCCAGATTTGCCTGAAATCTTGAAAATTCAGGCGCTGTCTGAGCAAGCCAGTAAAAATTTTTTGCCCTTCCTTGGTTATAATACTCTCTGAGGACTCTTAAAATGTGTCTGTCTCCGCGTGCGCAAAATCCATTAATTCCATATTCTTGTGCCTTGTCCCATGTCTTTTTGATTTCCTCTGCCGTGTAGAAATCAAGCATTTCCTCATCTATTTGTCTTGTTTGATGAGAAAATCCACTGAAAGGATTTGATCCGAGAATTAATCTTGAGATTTTATAGCCGCAAAAATCCACCTCTGGTAGACAGGTTTTAACTTGATTCATTTTATTGCCTCCATGATGCCATAGGTTATTCTTTTCCCAATTTCAAGATAGTCCTCAATTGTTAAAACTTTTCCTTTACTGATGCCATAGGGAATTTCAAGACACAGCCCTGGGATTTTTAGACACATTCTGAAGTAAGTATCTAACATTAAACCAGTGAGATTTTTTAAATTTCCTACTGGCTTGCAAATTTTTTTATATTGTGAAAATACATATTCCTTACCAATAGCTCTGCCAATCACATTGATCCAGTATTTCTCCTTTTTAATCACAGGAGATTGCCCGTTATGAAAGGGAAAATATATACCATCTCCTTCAGCACCACCTGGAGCATGAAGGTCTAGTCCTAAAATTGGAGTGCATCTTTCCTGCCATCTCGCAATGTCCCTTTGAATTACCAGCGTTTCGTGCCTGAGTGGCTGGTTACCCCAGGACCGATTCAAATCATGAGGAAAATGGTCTTTGCCATAACAACCTTTTTCAACACCATCAATATTTGATAGTGGAATTGCCCATACAATGATATTTTTAACTCTGCTTACTGCGAGATATCTTAAAATTCCTTCCAGTACCCAGCTTCCTGGTGTTTCGCCTGAATGCTGCCTTGCCACAATATAAATACCTGCCTTTTTAGAACCAGCATCAGAATAATCATTGGACAACCTAATAATGGATTGATTTTCTGAACTGAGTCCAACGATATCTTTTTTCAGATAACCCCGTGTTTCTTTAACAAGTTTTTCAATTTCTGCCATACCATAGGGATAACAGAGTGCAATATCATTGATTTTACCTGGATTATTTAATATCCAGGAAACTTGATATCTTCCATCCTTCAAGGGATGAAACTGGTATGTTCTTTCTATTCGCTTCCAACTTGAATTGTCCTTTTTAACAATAGGTATAATGTTTGATAGGTCACAACTTCCCATCAACATATTATAAGGATGTTTGAGAACAAGTTTTATTGATTTCAGTTTTTTTTGTTGTAATCATTCTAAAACAAAACCAGAGTGCCTGAGGTCCTTCTTTTGGAGAAGATGCAAAGTAAACAGTGGCATTGTCTTGTTTTGTTTCAATTGAAACATCACAAACGTTCCCATGAGGAATATCAGATGAAATTTTTATTCTCATATTTTTAAATGGTGATTTCTACTCGTTTTTTCTTTTTTGCGCTTTCAATTGCTCCAAAGACCATGGCAAGGCTTTTGATGTTATCTTGTGCAGCAGTCATTGGCTTTTTACCTGTTTTAATGGCACAAATAAAATCCCTGATGAGTCCATGATGTCCCTCATTTTCTTCCTTTTTATCTGGAAATGAAATTTTGATGTCTTTTGTTTTTCTAATAAATCCTTTTTTACCGGTAACTATCTGAGCAAAAAATTTGTCCATTCCGTCCCAGATGGCACTTCCTTTTTCAGCAATAAATCTCCAGTTTCCGGCCCAGCTCGTATTTACTCCTTCTGCACACCAGCTTCCAAGATAGGTATAGATAATGCCGCCTGTCATTTCAAAAATTGCATTTGCTGATGCATCATATTTATACCATGAATTTAAAGGATTCCATTCATGGCAATAAACTGAAATTGGGTCAGCGCATGTGAGAAATCTTGCCATATCAAAAGTGTGAATTGCCATGTCGAGTAAAAGAACGTGTTTCATCTCATCACGAAATCCCCCAAAGTGTGCGCCAATATAAAACTCGCTATTTACAGTTGTCAGATTTCCCAATTTTTTCAAACTGAGAAATTTCTGTACTCCACGGATATAATGGTAATATCTTCTGTTTTGAATTACAGATAGAATCTTATTTCTTTTTTCAGCTTCTTCTACCATTTTTTTTGCATGATAAAGAGAGTGGGCAAGGGGCTTTTCAACCAGAACATGACATCCGTTTTTGAGTGCCTCTATTGTTGTCTCATAATGAATTTCAGGCGGAGTGCAATTGAAAACTGCATCTGGCTTTAATTTAAGGGCTTCATCAAAATTGGAGCTGATAAATACATTGTGTAATTTAAACTGGTGTGCTTTTGCTTCTGCATTGTTCTTGTTGACATCAACAAGCCCTATAATCTTGATTTTCTTTTCTTTCAGAGTAGGTACCAACCACGCTGCGCTTATTGCACCGCAACCTATAAGGACTACCTTAATCCGTTCATTTTCCATAAATCACTCCTTTGCTCTTTCTTATTCATCTATTGTCCAGCCATCTGCTTCAGCAATTGCCCTTGGCAGAACCAGTGCTGCAGGTGATTTTGCCCATAATTGTGGAATCGAATAAAAATATGGAAAAGCAAAACCATTTCCCTCAATTCTCGCGATTGTACCGTCTTCTCCTGGGTTCAATTTAATTGTGTATGTAGCCTGCTTACTGATGTCTATCCGCCTTATTTTTTCTTTTTCCTGAGGAAATAATCCAGTATAAAGTGTGAGTATTTTAGCCCCATAGGTATCGAAAACTTCAAAATCAAGACTTTTGGTACCCTTGGGGATGTAAAAATATACTGGATGTTGAGTTAATCCTTCCTGATTCTGAAAGTATGTGAATGGATATGGTCTGGAATGTTTACCTGTTTTAATATCAAAGTAAGGACTGGTAAGGGATGCAAGATTACCGCCATATCCAAGATGAAATCTGTATGTTCCAGGTCTGCTTTCTTTAATAGAAACATCAACAATTTGTACTTTTGAACCATCTGGAAGCAGTGCTTCCTGTGAAGGTTGTTTTGTTATTGTTTCATCCACAATTGAAACCCATTTTTTCCCTTTTACATCCCACAGGTACACACCATAAGAAAAATCCCTTGCTCTATAATAAGCGTCGTCTGGATTATACGGCCAGAATAATTTAAATCCGATAACATCACCGGTAGATCTAGCGACAGTAAAAAATTTCACTGGTTTTTGATAACCGCTATTGTAAACAAATGGAGCATCAAAAGGCGTTTTAGAATAATAGTTACATGGACTGGGAAATTCCTGTTGAAACTCTTTTACTATGACAAGGTCGTTGAGGTCTATTTCTGACGCTTTTTTACCATTGATGAGCGTAGTATCTTTAAAATATGTCACAGGAACAAGTTTCCAGAAATCCAGTACCTGGCTCCACCATTTTTCTGTTTCTTGGTGCGTGTAATGAGCAGGACCACTGGTAAATTCACCTGCTACATTCTTAACAATATGGGTTCCAAAAACTCTTCTCACCACAGCATGCATCGCAACCATATAAGACATCTGTCCCTTCCACACGTATTCCTGCATTTCCTTTGATGTTGGTGTTGCTTTTCCACTTTCTTCAAGATAATGGTAGTACCAGTACTGCTTCACATCGTCAATTCTTTTTTGAACATCAGGTTCTTTCATGGGATCAATTTTCTTACTGGCAGCATCTATCATTCTTATTGCCTTTGCCCATGAATTTGGACCATTGACAGGTAGATTATCAACCAGCATAAAGTCATAGTACTGCTTCATTTCTTTCCATACACTTCCAAATGCCTTTTGAAACCATCTATCTCTGATGGTTTCAAGTTCCTGAAGTGATATTTCAGGATTCCACAAAACCTTAGCCATTAAATAATACGCAAGTCCATATTTGCCGAAGTTGAAATCTGTTTCGCAGGAAAGCGCCTTGATACCTGCATTATAGGTTGTTTGCAAATCTTCAAGAATACTTTTTGGAGCAGCACTCCATCTGGCAGGGATTCCTGCAGTTCCGGAGTCAGCGTAATAAGCCAAGCTTATAATTCTATAATCTCCAGAAGGCTCCTTTGGAAGCATAATCTGGAATGCTTTTGCCATATCCATCTGAGTTTTAAAATTCTTCCATTTTCCCCATCCCCTGTGTTTGGGATAACTGGCAATCATAACGCGAATCCTCGGGTCAAGATTGAAATCCGGTGGAACATCGTGGTAATTATAACTATATCCACTGCACCTGACCATTTCTTTTTTTGATTTTCCTGTAGAAGTTATTTGTTTTTCAGTCGGTAGTGAATCAATCCATTTGTCATATTCATGCAAAAGCCAGTTTGCGAAGCCAAAAACAGTGTTTGCAGGAGAGGATGGGTCCCAGATTTCATTTGGTTGATTAAGACCATTATAGTTATGAAGCACGTAAGGTTTCCCGAATGGGATACCTTCCTTTTTACAATATTCAGGATACCAGTTTTTATTTTTCATCAATTTTTCTATTGCAGCATATCCACCAGCACCATCCTCTGGTTCATATGCGAATATGAAAACATCATCAGGATTTTTTTCAAAGTGAGATTCTGACTGCTTTTTCATTGCTTCAAAAACAATCCGCCTGACAGATTCAACAGACAAGTCAAGTGTTGCTCCAATTTCAGCAAGATTTTGTTCAATCCACTGTTTTCCATTGGAAATATAAACCTTATCCTTTTCTGGTCCTTCAGTGTCAGTGTTAATCCACATTTCTTCTTTGTTTTCAGCAGTTGCTTCAGGTCGTGTCGTTGAAGGCCCAAGACTGATTTTGGGAACAAGAAATCCTTCGGGTGTGCCTGTTTTTTTTATTTCTTCTATGACTGCTTTATGGTATGCCTGCAGGGCATGTCCAGGAAATGGAGGCATTGAGGAACCATATATTCTTGCTCCAATTGCCCATCTGTACCAGCTGACATCAACTGTTTCATCATCAGAATGAGGTGGTTTTTCGATAATTGTGCCAACACCATAACTTTGTCCACTTGTTGGCCAGAGTGCCCTGATATAAAAGCCAGGTCTCCCCGACTTTGTAATATTAAATGTAAGGGATTTAGTTTTGTAGTCAGGTGCATAAATCCAGTTTGGTCCCATACCGAGAATTTCATATCCTGTGCTTTCCATCAGGTCAACAACACCAGCAATGATACCCTTCGGGTTGTTTGCAATAACAAGAACCCTGTCTGGCTCGCTTTTAATAAAGTATGCTTCTTTTTCGTTATAAGCATCTTTACCATTGTTGGACAGGGCTTTTTTTACATCTGGGTCCTTTTTCAATTTTTCTGGTGCACCATTGATTGTTAATAAAATAATGCCTTTCGAGATGTCATTACTGCACACAGTCGGGACTTTCTTCCCTGTCATTTTTTCAATGCCTTCCTGAACAAAAATCGCAGCACGTCCCATTGTGGCTGCTGGTGAAGAATCATACCAGACAATCGGTTTTGAAAAATCCACGTAATATCCTGTTTTCATTTCTGCATTATATTGGATTACGATCGGTGGTAAATTCTCATTAGCCATTTGTGGTGTAATCATAGTATAGTTTGCTGCATGAATAAGTTGTGATAAACCAATTAAAACAAACAAAAATATTTTTTTCATAATTTATCTCCTATGATTTTTCTAATTTTTCTCAAGCCATGACGAAAGATTTTCAAATTCTTTTCTATTTTCTATACATATCCCATCATAAACAACAAGAGCCGGTTCAAGTTCCTTATGAAGTTTTTTTACTATTTCAGCAGTCAATGGTTGCATTGAATTTCCAAAAACATGAACCGCCTTGCCTGCTTTCTGTGCCTTTTTTAAAATATCAAGCCACTGGAAGTTCGGTTTTTGACCGTCACCTGGCTGCCATTGTAAAACCGAAAGTTTTCTTATGGAAAGTATATCGTCAAGATGTTTTAATGCGCCAGGTCCATCAAGGTGAAAATAGCTGTAATCATAATATTCGATTTCTTCTTCAAGTGCTGGAAGCACAAACTTTCGGAACATTTCAGGACTCATCATGCAAATGAAATCCGCTTGAACCACACTAAATTTCTTTTCACTGTAGAAACCACTTGTCCATGACACTGTGGTACCCAGACCACTATTGTCAATGCCTGCTTTGTAAAGCATATCAGAAATTAAAGGAAAGTCCTTCCTTAACTTGAGCATTGCCTTTTCTATGATTTCAGGTCTATCATACAGGTCCATACAAAGCTTTTCTGCTCCTCTAAGCGCAAGCAGGGCGTCGATGTTTGAGTGTCTATCTATATCTGAAACAAGGTATTTTCCCCTTGCATCTTCTGCAATGAATCGGGTATAGGCGAGAAGTTTTTGAAATGTTTCATTTAATGGGTTAAACTTTAAGGGTAAAAATTTGTCCCAGTCATCAATGATTGGTTCAGCCCAGCTGGTATGTTTGGATTGTTCAGAAAATCTAAGATTTGCACCATAAAATGCAGCAAACTGGTCAGGCCCGAAATCAGGTGATAGAGATGGTACACCATCTCCTAAAAAATCAAAACACTCTGCCCACTCGTTGAATAAGTCGATTTGTTGTTGCCACAGTCCATTATAAGCTCTGTAATAACGGAGGGAAAAAACATCATGGAATTGCTTTCTTACCCCTTTTTTATAGCAGCCCGCCATTAATATCGGTCTTTTGTATAGTTCTTTATTCCAGAAGTGTCTCCACCGAATTCTTGCCTGTTCAAAATCTGGTTTGTATTTTAGTTCCATATCCTTTTTTCCTGTTGGATTACGGTATAATTTATCATCTTATTTTTTTAAGTCAACACATAATTAAAATTGGTAGGAAGCCAGAATTTAAGGACGAATGTAGAATTGATTTGTCAATGGTATCTGAAATTGATACAATAGAAATTTGAAAAACTTTGAAAAGGAAAGTTATGAAAACGTTTGATATTCCAGAAATACTTGATAAGATAAGAAAGACCAAACCAGTGGTTCATCATTTAACCAACTGGGTTACGATTTATGACTGCGCAAATATTGTAAAAACACTCGGCGGTTCTCCAATTATGGCTCATGCGCCTGAAGAAATTGACCAGATAGTTAGTATTGCATCTTCTGTGGTACTCAACATAGGAACTCTCACAATCGATTTTGTTGAGTCCATGAAATTGGCTGCACGTGCCGCCAGCATTAGAAAAATTCCTGTTATCCTTGATGTGTGCGGAGCAGGTGCTACTGAATTGAGAAATAGAAAGATATTTGAGTTAATTGAATATGCTCATATTGATATTATCAAGGGCAATGCCTCTGAAGTTGCAAATGTTGCAGGAAGAAAAGTTTTTACAAAAGGAGTTGATTCATCAGATGTTTCCATTGATTTGATCGAAGTTGCAGAATCTCTTGCAAAACAGAAGTCATGCGTCGTTGTCATTACTGGAAAATATGATATAGTGTCGGATGGAAATAAAACATTTTATATTAAAAATGGGCATGGATTATTAACATGTGTTGTTGGCACAGGATGTATGGTAAGTTCTGTAATCGGTACTTTTGCTGCAGTTGAAAAAAATTTGTTGAATGCTGCAATTGGAGCCCTTGTGTGTTTTGGAATTGCTTCTGAAATTGCGGCAGAACAATCAAAAGGACCAGCTTCTTTCAAAATGGCTCTGTTTGACGTTCTATACGGTCTTGATAGAGAAAAAATCGAAAGCAGGATGAAACTGGAGAAGGTGAAATGAAATATCAAATAAAAGGGTACTACTTCATTACTGACTCAAGTCTTACCCGCAATGGAATAATCGAGGATATTAGATGTGCTCTAAGGGCAGGTGTTAAAATTTTTCAGTATAGAGAGAAGAATAAATCAGCACTGGCTATGTATCAGGAAGGAATGGAAATAAGAAATTTGATTAAGGATGGTATTTTTATCATTAATGACAGACTGGATATAGCACTTGCAGTTGATGCCGACGGAGTTCACATAGGTCAGGATGACTTACCTGTTTCCATTACAAGGAGGTTGCTGGGAGACAAAAAAATTATCGGTGTCACAGTTCATAATTGTGAGCAAGCGATTGAGGCTGAAAAAAATGGTGCTAATTATCTGGCTGTTTCTCCAGTTTTCAAAACCGCGACCAAGCCAGATGCCCAGTCACCTGTGGGATTAAAAGTTCTTGCTGAAGTCAGGGCCGCTGTGTCAGTTCCAGTTGTTGCGATCGGCGGGATAACGCTTGAAAATGCTCCTTCGGTGATAAAGGCAGGCGCAGATGCTGTGTGTGCAATCTCGGCAGTACTAAAATCAAAAGACGTGTTTACTGAAATACAAAAGTTTTTAAATCTGTTCTGAAAATAGGAGGCATTATGAGAATTTTTAAGATTTCCATTTTTGCATTCGGAATATTGCTGTTTGCCAGTATATGTTTTGCCACTGAGGGTGGTGGAGGTGCATACCCTAATGGCGCAGAGGATTTTATGTCTGGCGCTGTGCCACCACCAGGATTTTATTACATTAACTACACAGTCGGATACTTCTCTGATACATTTAGAGATTCACATGGTAAAAGCTCTGTCCCTGATTTCAAACTTACGGTTTTTGGCAATGTTTCAAGGTTAATCTACGTGAGTAATAAAAAAATTTTGGGTGGAAACTGGGGAATGCACATACTTATTCCGCTAATGAATGTTGATGTAAGGACACCTGCTGGCAAGGATTCCAAATTCGGCTTGGGAGATATATTTGTTGATCCGTGTATTATCTCATGGCACTCAAAAAATGTTCATACAGCTGCAGGAATTGAGATTATTGTTCCCACAGGATCTTATGATAATGATGATATTGCTAATATTGGAAGGAATTACTGGACAATAGAACCAGTTTTTGCTTTTACGTATCTGTCTGATAATGGCTGGGATATTTCTGGAAAACTTATGTATGACATTAATTTTGAAAACGATGCAACCGACTACAGGTCAGGCCAGGAATTTCACTGTGATTATACAGTTGCAAAAAGAATCAACAACAAATGGACACTCGGACTTGGTGGATATTATTATGCTCAAACCACAGATGACAAACAAAATGGTGCAAAAGTGGGAGACGGAAACAAAGGAAAGGTATTTGCCATTGGACCACAGGTGAAATACGATGCAGGAAAAATTAGTTTTATCCTGAAATATCAGAAGGAAATGTCTGTTGAAAATAAACCTGATGGTAGTAAGGTTTGGCTAAAAATTGTGGCACCCTTGTGAGGTTTTTCAACGGAATCGTTGAAGTTTTTTTAGTATTGTGTTTTTTTCACCTGCTGAAAGTTTCATTTTATTGATAACTTTTCTGAAGAACTCAATGGTGTTGTCGTATGTAATACGGTCAACAGGGTAGGGTGTTCCATCTTTTCCTCCATGGGCAAATGAATATCTTGCAGGATCAATATACGAGGGTGGGGCATTATAAATCAATTCTGCAACAAGAGAAAGGGCTCTAACTGTTTTCGGCCCGACTCCTTCAATTGCTATGAGTTTCTCATAATTTTCTGGTTTATAATCGCATAATTTTGCAAGAATTCTTTCAAGATACCTGCTCTTTGAAAAGTCCTCTTCAATTACTGGATGATAATAAAACTCAGTGTTTTTGAATTCTGCAAAAACCAGCTCCTGTTGTCCGGATTTAATGGCAACTATTTTCGTTGTCTTGCTGGAATATTTTCTCAGTATCTGTATATCCTTGATTAATCCAGAAAAACTTGACTGAACAAGTTCTGTGCTGATTTTTCTCGTTTTTTCACTTTCTTTTGCTGTAAGATTAATGCAGGGGACAATTAAAGGACTGATAATCGCAGTATGTGGCTCACAAACGAAATCAGTGATTTTATCAGAAAACCAATGATATCTTCTCGCAGTTGAATTTTGCGGGTTCATTCCCTGTTGAATCACTCCCCATGCGCCATTTTTTGAGAAAAAGAAGGCATGGTGATAAATCTGATATCCATCCTGAACAAGACTGCTATCAACTTTTGCTGTAATTCTGGAACTATAAACAAGATTTGAAATGTTTTTGTTGGGCAATGCAATTTTTTCTCCCCAGTGAACGATTTCGTCGGGTGTTTTGAGTGACGTTTTACCCTTACCGCCACAGACAAAAAGCCCCAACTGCTTTTCTTTTCCTCTGATGGCTTCTTTTAATGCAGCCGTGAGAATCGTTGTTAGTCCTGATGCATTCCAATCAAAGGCGACAACAGTCCCCAGCGATTGAAACCAAACAGGGTCAGAGATTCTTGCAACAAATTCGTCGGGTCCATATTCCTGCACAATGATTTCCAGAATCTGGCCTCCAAGTTTTACCATTTTTTCAAAAAGCCATCGTGGGCACTCGCCTGTATCAAGTGTCAATGTTGCAATTCCCCTTTTTATCATTTTGTTCCTTTCAGTTCAATCACAATGAGCGCGTGATAATCCTGATATATTTTATAATCCTTTTTCAATGATTGTTCAAATAGTTGCTGAAGAAAATCATATGAATTTCTGTCAGACAATTTGTGATTGCTT
>Ga0209409_1000618_pt1 | contig 35778 bp, 34 predicted proteins | sample AD_JPNMR1_MetaG_FD_184424 | JGI IMG/M metagenome (GOLD analysis project Ga0209409, IMG submission 184424) | Active sludge microbial communities of municipal wastewater-treating anaerobic digesters from Japan - AD_JPNMR1_MetaG (SPAdes) (version 2) | ecosystem: Engineered > Bioreactor > Anaerobic...
CAAACGCAAGATAAAAAAGATGATATCCAGTGTTCGTGGGAAAACGTTGCAATCTGATCATAGTCCATCTCGTTCCCTGACAAGACTGATTATTGATCATTGGCCGCTGGGCAATAAACTTGGTGTTGAAATTACGGAACTTGAGGGGGAATATGTCCGGCTTTTGAGTTGATAGAGAAAGATGAATAACCTGAATGTTGTTCGGACTTTGTTAGAGATGCGCGACTTGATGGCTCAGGCAGATTAGCCGCAAGCTTTCAGATCGTCCAGGTGAAGCGGGATGGACAGATGTGGCGATAGCAGGCTTTATCCCCAGCCTGGGCGATGTGGGCAAGCACGCCGATAAGATGGATTAAGCCGCCGAGGTGCTGCAGCGTGTGGCCAAGGGGCTGGACGACATCCAATATTGCGAGGACTTTTCGGCCGGGAAGACCTGTAGTGCGGGCTCTGGACGAAGCCAGTCATCGGGGATACCAGGCCTGGCATCGGGCGTATGAGGATAAGGTGGTTGATTGGCTTGTTAGAAATCCAGAAGCAACGCAGGAGCAATTTCTGCGCTTTTTGCGTGACATCTACGCTCGACCAGAGATGTGACAGCGATTTCCTGATGCTCTGAATCAGATTGAGCGTTTACTAGGAGGTCCGTGAGATGAAGTTTTATGTGCTTAAACCTGAAGGGAGAATACGTTTTGAAACGAAGTAGGCATATGCTGACCTGGTGGATCCGGTGATGTTCAGTGATGAAGCAAAGGATTACTGTCCTGTGTGTGGTAGGGCAGTAAGTATGCTTAAGTGGCTTCCGCCTCACCGGGTGAAATTGTCCAGTGCGAAACCGGAGAAGTGGGGAGATTTTGTATGGGGTGCCGGGTTTACTTTGCTAGTCTCGGATCGGTTTAAAGCCATATATGAGCAGGAAGACTTAAGGGGGGTCAAGTTTTTCTCCCCGGTGGGGGTGGTGCGAATAGGAACGAGAAAAACCGGATATTTGCCATCCGGTATGCCTACTTATTATTCGATTGAGGTTATATGGGGAGGGGCTAAGCTAGACGGATAGCATCCAAAGTGAGTATGGGAGAGAGAACCTACATGCTTTTATTGTCGGTTGGGTGGCCATCGCGTTAGGCAAGAAGGAATTATCCTAGAGGAGAGTTCGTGGGTTGGTGTGGATATTTTTGAAGTGCCAGCAGCACCGGGGCTTCTGGTTTCAGAGCGGTTCAAATATATAGTTGAGAAGTATGGATTAAAGAATGTGTGGTTGATTCCTGCAGAGAAGTATGGGTGGGATGAGAGCCGGCCTGGGTTATGGTACATTTTGGATTAAGGGCATCGCTTTGGTTTGTCTACTGCTGGTGGCGAATGGTTTGCTGCCCGCATCGTGCGTGGCGCCGTTTACTGTCGTGAGCACCACGGGGGATTTCCGGGCCGCATATGACGCCAAGGGGAATATGGTGTTGCAGTTGGGAGCCCGGGCAAATGAGGTGTTGGAATGGATGATGCGGGAGGCGGGAGAGGAGGTTCAGGACTTTAACCACACCGTTGAGTTGTTTGGTGAGCAGCGGGTTGCACATCCGTATATCATCATCACGCAGCGGGGGTATCGGTTTTTGCGGGAGCACAAGGTGAAGAACTGGGCAGCGGTACCGGTGTATCTGGTGGATTAGCGCGATAAAGTACATTGAGAGGACGAACCGCATCCTGCGGATAGAGAGGAGCGGGACGACCGTCACCCTCGGAGATTACTACGAGCGGGAAGGGGAGAACCGTCCGCAAGTACTATTACGAGGGTGGGCAACGCATCACAGTGTGATTCTGGCAATGTAAAAAACACTCTCATTTTGACTTTCCGGGAATCCCGCCTATCGTCGTTCCTATCAATAGGCATTCTAAGTCCATTTGATAAGATTGGTTAAGTTTTTATTTGACATATTTTGTGGATGTAGTATAATATATAATAACAAAGTTTGAAAATAATACGAAAATTTCGTATATAATAAGTCAGGCGACATTATATTTTGTGCTTTAAATGACTGCCCCCATCCATGGCGGGCAGAAGGGAACATTTTTTGAGGATAAAGAAATGAATGAAGAAGTTGAGAAAAGATGGCTTGAGATAAAATTGAAAATATTGAATGACTTAGGGAATCGAAACAATATCAAAGTATACATTCCCAGATGGAAACCGGTTGATCTAAAAACGGGGTTAGAATGGATTCAGAAGACTATATATGAAGGATATTATGTAAAATATCGTATTAGAGACAATGACCATCTTGAATTAATGTATTGGGAGTTCGGTGAAGATGAACCAGATTTTAGTTGATATTTGTGAAAAGAATGAATTGAGTTTGTAACAATTCATATTTAAAGAATCATATTAATGGATTTAGAATGAAAATTGAAATTTACATTGTATGTGATTAACTTGGGATGAACCAATGAAATTGGGTTGACTTTCCGGGAATCCCGCCTATCGTCGTTCCTAATTAATAATCATAGAATTTAACCAATTTTAGATTTAAGCTGATTATGAAGCCGAACAACCTGATTCAGATGGATACTTTAGCTCATAACATTGGAAATATTATAAATCTTTAGTATGTTTTTTGTCTTTAAATTGAAAAACTTATGATAAGTTTTGAAATTGCCTTTGAAATTCTTCATCCTGCTCTTGTTCAAACTTTTCATATTCTTTAATCCATTGCTTAATATTATCTCCCTTGAAAAGCTGGATTATTTGCTTGCATATTGGCTTTAGTTTTACCGATAATTCTGCAAGTTGCTCTTCTTCTGTAAGAGACCTACGAGTTTGATTTAATAACTCTTTAGCATTTACCGGATTCTTTTGCACAAAGTCTATTATACCTCTTGCAAAATACCAATGTCTTGTTCCATCAATAACATCTTCCCATCCCAGAGGAGCTGATAAAGTTCCAAACAAGAGGTTTGCTTCACCCTGCGAACGGTAAAATTTGATTCTACAATCTTTTGATTCCAGTACTATCAAACAATTCTGTCCCCCCTGTGCTGACTTACTGTAAACAGTCTCAAAACCATATAAATCAAACAAATAGCCAAAATTTCGCTTAATTAACTCTAAAAAATCTGGGCATTCTATATTTGACATAACCCTTCCTTATTTAATATTTTGATTTTAATTTTTTATATTATCAAAATGAATTTATATTAATTTTTTTAAAAGTTGTAAATTCTTTTTTTTAATTTATTTTTAAAAAACTTTCAGCCAGAAGTTATGTTATTTATTCTCAAAAAATTTTATTTTGTCAAAAAGTTAAACTATCTTTGGAATGTTGAAAGCAAAGTTATGGTAGGATCATTTTTGAGTAAGAGTAATAAAATAAAGAAAATTTTTAAAAAATGCCAGTCTTTATAAAAATTGAATCTGTTTTAGACAAAAATCTGTACCAAAAACAAGGTAATAATATACCTCTTGGTCTATATAAAAGGGGATATCTGGATGAATCCTCTCATCCTTATCCTTATACCATTTTACCTTCCTTGCCCTCATATGCTCTATCTTATTCTTCACCTTCTCAAGCCTCTTTTCAAACCCATCAACCCCATACTTTTCCACAAGATCAAAATACAACTTCAATATTTCCCTTATCAATACAGCGATACTAAAAGTATTTAAAGTATCGTGTATCTGTTTTAATTCATTATAAACCCTCTCTTCCAGAAATACTCTTACTCTTTTTGTAGCATTTACACAGGGATAGTCTCTCTTTCTTCTATCCTCTGTTAAATGTTTTTTCTTTAAAAAAGGTAGCATTGTATTTATTACCTCTCTTATTATTTCTGACAACCCCTTGTTATTTTTTTCCGTTAAGATTTTAATCTTACCAAATAAATTATCATTAATCACAAAATCAAATTGTAGCATTTTATTTACCTCCAATAATAAAAAATATTTCTATATATTAATCACAAATTTTTTGAGAAAATCCTTTACAAGTTTTAGAAAAAATTTAAAAGATTTTTTAAAAAAATAAATTTTTAATATCTTCTGTGTAATGCGGATTTTTGACAAACTATAGTTTTTTTGGTATAAAAAGATCTATAATTTTATAATATCATCCTCTTTTGCCGCAAAGACAATAATAGAAGATTTTTTTTCTTTTAATATTTTATGTGCTCTTTTCTCCATTAAATCGATCTCATTATCTGTTCTTTCTGGATCATGATGAGTAAAAACCCCTATTTTCACATTACTATCAATAAAAAACTGCAAGACATCTTCTATTGTAGAATGTCCCCATCCCTTTTTGAATTTCATATCTTTTTCTAAATATTGAGCATCATGGACTATAATATCAGAGCCTTTACAATACTCTAAAAAATCTTCATATTTATTTTTTTCTTTTAACAATTTTATCTCATTATCAGTGGCAAAAATAAAAATCTTATTATTATTTATAATCTTAATTGCTGAAGAACCACCTGGATGATGATTTTCAAAAAGTTCTATTTTAAGATTATCAGATATATTAATATTTTTATCAACTGGTATGAATTTAATCTCACTTGGAAGATTTTCAAATTGGACTGGAAAACTTTTGCCAGACATCTGTTTAATTATAGCCCCTTTTATTTCATCAAACAATAAAATATCAATATAAAACAAAAATGTAACATCTGGATTATATAATTGATTTAAAAAAGGCAGTCCCTGCAAATGATCCCAATGAGAATGAGTAAAAAAAAATTTTATAGTTCCATCATCATTTTTAAAAAGATATTTATTAATCTTTCTAATGCCAGTACCTGCATCGATGATTATTCTTATCCCTTCTTCCGATACAAATTCAACACAACTTGTATTTCCACCATATTTAACTGTATCTATACCAGGTACTGGAATAGAACCTCTTGTGCCAAGAAATTTTATATACATTCAAAAACCTGCTTTTATTTTCTATAGACACCTTTAATATAAAGATCCTGCCTTTTACTCAAATCTATTTCCTCACCTTCTTTATTCTCTGTATTCTCTAAAATTATAGTCTTTACTATGGGCCTCATTGCAACTCCTGATGCACCTATAACTTTTGCAGGCATTCCATTTGATAACAAAACAAAACTTCCTATAGGATAAAAAGAAATATTCTTTACAAGCTCTCTAAGAACATTAGGATCATAAGCTGTCCCACCACTCTTTAATAAATCCTGTACAGCATCCTTGGCATGTAAAGGATCCTTAAAAGGCTTATCAGAAATAGCAGCACAATAGGCATCTACAACAGATATTATTTTTGCTATATCGGTAATTTTTTCTGCTGGTATTTTATTAGGATAACCTTTTCCATCGATTCTTTCATGATGCTGCAAAGCTCCTGATGCTATAATAACAGAATAATTAACTTCTTTTAAATATTTGTAGCCAATTATTGTATGATTCTGAATAATTGTAACCTCCTCTGGAGTCAATTGACCTGTTTTCTGAAGAATGGGTTTTGGTATTTTTATCATTCCAAGATCATGAAATAAAGTTGCTATTCCAAGATTAGAGATAGCAAATTCTGTTAGATTCATTGATTCTGCAAGAATAAAAGCAAGAATAGTTGTCTCTATGGTCTTCCTATATATGTAAGAAATCCCTTCTATTGGCACCCCAAAAAGCATCAAAATTTTATTTTTGTCTTTTTTAATAGCATTTCTTATATCTCTTAAAAGATTAATAACTTGCTCTTTATTTATGTCTCTTGTAGTTATAATATTATTAAAAAAACCAACAGTCATTATAATCCATTTTTTATAAGTCTCTTTTAAATCCTCTTCTGATGATAAGGTTACAATTTTTTGGTCATCTGTCTTTTCTCCCTTTACTTCTTTTACCTCTTGTAAATCTGTTGCTCCTTCTTCTGGGACATCAAAAAGATCTTCAAGGTATTTCTCTTTTTCATTTTGCACAGTTTCTTTTATCTCTTTATTTTCTTTTGTAAGTAAATCCCCATTAGAATATATTTTATCTATATTCCAGTTTCTTAATATCTTGATATGAGAATCTTGAAAACTCAAATTTTTAGGATAAAAAAATAGATCTTCAAAAATAAAAACATCATCATTAATATAATTATTACTAGATATATTATTTATAGGATAAGCCTTCATTTATGCCTCCTTATTATAATAATTCGGATAATAAGTTATATAAACTTTAACTCATTATTAATATACTAAATTTAATAAAAAAAAGAAATAAATATTTTAATTCTCTTTTAAAAAAAATATGGGGACACCTCTCAATTTGTCCCCTATTAAAATCAAGAAAAACTTTAAATTTATTTAACCATAAAATAAGAAAACAGAAATTATTTCTTCCCTAATTCCTGTAAAGCATTATAAGCTGCTTCTCTTATCTGTCTGTTATAATTACCCATCTGAATTTCTGATAATATATAGATAGCATCCCCATAAGAAGAATAATTAGACTTTGCTATCTTCTGTACTGCTTGAATAATAGCCATTACAAAATTAGGATCTGGTTTATAAGTTCTTCTATAAACATAAACCAAAGCTCTTAAAGCATCCCCACTTGAACTATCCCCTACCTCAGCCAGAGCAAGGCATGCTTCAGCCTTTACAAGAGAATCCTCATCATTAATTAATACATTTATTAAAGCATCTCTTGCAGCATCTCCTTTAATCTTTGCCAGAACCTTAACGGCTTTCCTTCTAACATCAGGAAAATCATTGATAACCCTATTATTCTCATACTCTTTTCTTGTGCTTCCCTCTTCTGAAAGATAAACTATTAATTCTACCAATTTCTTATCCTTCTCACTATACTTCATTTCATCAAATTCTGATAATATCTTATCGAGCACATCAATCTTTTGGTCCCTTTCACCAGATTTTGCCTGATAAATATAGGTTTTAATCTTTTGCTCTTTTCTTTGTAATAATAGCTCTTCTGGAGTCTCTGAAAAAACAAATAAAGGTAAAAAAAATAAAGAGAAACAAATAACGGTTTTAATAATATCTCTCGTCATAATTATACTTCCTAATATATAAAATTTATCGCTACTAACTTAGCGATCTAATTTCCAAGAACCATTTTCAAATGTAAAATTATATGCGAATTTACCTAAACCTTCTAATTCGCAAAAAACCTTTACATGTTGTCTATCAATATATTGGTAATCAACAAATTTCAATATTCTCCCTTCTCTTGCCTGTATAACAACATATTCAAAAAAATCTTTTGAACTTTTTAAAACTATGTTTCTATTATATAAGAAATCGGATTCATCTGACATTTTTTTCAATACCTTAGGATCACTTATATAAGATTGATAAGAAGTAGTCAATGATTTATACCATCCTTCAAAATCACCTTTTGCAATCTTTTCTTCAATAGAATCAAAAAGACCTTTCATATATTTTTTCATATCCTCTTTAGATGTATTTTCATCAATTACAACTGTCATTCTCTTATCTACTCCACCAGACTCAATAGTAGTAGTTGTACTGGCAGTCTTATCTTTCTCTGTTGTTTTACATCCATTAAGATTTAATACTACTATTAAAGATAAAATAAAAAATAAAGATATTAACTTTTTTGACATTTCTATCTCCTCTTTTCTTATAATATATTTTACTATTATTATTTTAAAAAATCAAATTTTTTTTAAAAAAAATTTTTTTTAAAAAAATATATAAAAAAAATCGACGTTAAATATGTTAAACTTTAAATTTATATTATATATTAATACCTAAAATTTTTTCTATTATTCCAATTATATTATCAGTTCCATTATTTATTTTAATTTTAGATAAATTTTCTTTCATTTTTTTTATCTTTTTGGAAAATAAAATATCTTCTATCTTTTTTAAAAGAACTATTGGAGTTAAATCTTTTTCTTCTACTATTTCAGCCCCACCTGCTTTTACATCTATCATTGCATTTTTTAATTGCTCCTGTTTTGTTGCTATTGCCAATGGTATAAATATTGCTGGAATTTTAAGAGCCATAAATTCATTTACTGTGCCAGCTCCACTTCTTGCTATAGCAAGATCTGTTACTGCTAAAATATCTGGGAGATCTTCTGTGATAAAATTGTATAAGATAAATTTTCCCTTTTTTTTATCCGCTGACAATGATTCTTTTAATTCTAAAAGTTCTTTGTAATCTTTTCCATCATTAGCATTACCAGTCTGAAATACCACATTACATTTATCAAGTAGATCTGGTATAATTACCATTGCTGCTTGATTAAGAATATGGCAACCAAGTCCACCACCAGTAAAATATATTGTTGGTAATTCTTTAGTTAGATTAAATTTTAAGTATGCCTTATCTTTTTCTCCTTCAAATATCTCATCTCTTAATGGTATACCTGTTAAAATAACCTTTTTTTGGGGAAAATATTTTTTACTTTCCTCAAATGTGAGTGCAACAAAATTTGCAAATCTTGAAGCAATCTTATTTGCAAGCCCTGCGTCCACAGTCTGTTCATGGATAATAATTGGTATTTTTTTAAGATTCGCAGCAATAACTGGTGGCACAGAAACAAATCCACCAGTACTAAATAAAAGATCTGGCTTTGCGTTTTTAAAAATCTTTAAAGAATCAAAAAGGCCTTTTGAAATTCTAAAAATATCGGTAAAATTTTTGGCAGATATATATCTTCTTAGTTTGCCAGTAGATATTTCAAAATAATCAATATTATTTTTTAATACAAGGTCTTTTTCAATACCATTTTTTGAACCAATATATATTATAGAAAAATCTATATCTTTTTCTTGAGAGTACCTTTTTAATCTTTTTATTACAGAAAGAGCTGGCATAACATGGCCACCAGACCCTCCGCCAGTAACAGCAATTTTAAATGACTTTTTCATATTAAAATATATACAGAAAATTATCTCTTTTGTCAAGAATAAGAATTATATAAATATAACATTTAATATAAAATAAAAATCCAATTAAATGATAAATTTATCCTAATAGAATTTTTGAATAATAAAGATAAAAGGGCTCAAATTATAATAAAAAAATTTAAAAAGTTGCCTAAAAATAAAACAGCACCAGACATGGGATATCTGGATATCAAAAAGGGAATATCATTATAAAATAATAACTATTAAATAAAATATAAAAAAAAGAATATTTACTTGTATTTTTAAACAGGATTTTTATTGAGACTTTAAAGCCTATTACAGATACTACTCATAAAGAATGTTTCCACTTAATTTTGGAATAATAAATTCATGACTCTCGATTACTTCTATTTTATCTCTGTAATAAGTATCTTCTATCAATAATTTTTTCCATTTATGCGGTTCTAAATTTATTTTCACCTCAGTGTCATAAGGATTTATAATAACAAATATGCTATTTACTTCATTTTTAAAATAGTGATTTTTAAGAATATAGGCAATACAATGAGAGCATTCACAATGAAATATCTCTCTTTTAAATTCAATAGAGTTTCTTAATATATGCTCATTCTCAATTTTAAATAAAGGATGATTGTTTCTTATTTCTATCAAATTTTTATAATAAATAAAAACATCATAAAACTCTTTCTTTCTATTCCAATCTATTTTATTTACAATATCGCCAGAATTATAGCTATTCTCTACTCCAAATTTTGTTCTTAAAAAATCCATCCCAAGATGAAGAACCGGGATTCCCTGACTTGTCAGTATTAAAAAAGCAGCAAGTTTATGTAACTTTTTAATTCTTTCTAAAAGATCTCTATCAATCATTTCAAAATCTTCTTTAGTAGCATGTAGATTTTCTGTTTCTGTAAAATACAATTTATCAAAAAGAGTATTATTATCATGAACTTCAACATAGTTAAGACTCTCAACAGGATGTGCTGTAAAAGTATTTATACTGCCAAGAATACCCTGAATTATTCTATCATAATGATACTGCCCCTTTGTCTGAATATATCCTCTCTCTGTCCTGTTAAAAACAGGGCCTTTAATAGCATCTCTATAATCATCATTAAATACTGAAAAATGTTTATTTCTTTGAGAACCTTTATAAGTAGGATGAATTGGCGTTAAGCCACCTGTCCATGGCTCACCATATATGAATATATCTGGTTTAATCTCCTTTAAATTCTTTATTATATCCTCGATTGTTGTTAGATCAATTAATCCCATAAGATCAAATCTATAACCATCAAATCCATAAAATTTCGTTAAGAATTTAAGACTATCAATAATAAATTTTCTTACCATTGGTGCCTCTGTTCTCATCTCATTTCCACATCCAGAACCATTTGATATATATCCATTCCCAATTCGATAATAATAATAAGGGACAAATCCATTAAAAGAATATATCTCATCTCCCCAGAATCCTTCTGCTGTATGATTATAAACAACATCAAGATTTACCCTTAATCCCTCTTTATGAAGAAAATTAATCAATTCTTTTAATTCTATAATTTTTGCATCTGTTTTCCAGTTTGAAGAATAACATCCATCAGGAGTATTAAAATTTTTAGGCATATATCCCCAATTATATTCATTCTCGTTCTCCTCATTATTGTCAAAATCCTGCAAGGGCATAATCTGAATTGTATTAACTCCTAACTCTTTAATATGAGCAAGGCCAGTCTTTATCCCACTTGACCTGTCTGAGTTTAAATATGTCTCAAACTCTGTTAAGCCAGAATATTTACCTCTATTAATTATACTAGAAGATCTGTCAATAGATATATCTCTTATATGTATCTCATAAATTATAAAATCTTTTATAGGGATATCCCTTGAACATCTATTTGCCTCTGGATAGTCATTTAAATCAATTATCAATGCCCTTCTTTTGTTGCCAATCACACATCTTGCATAAGGATCAACTAAATCCCTCTTATAATCAAACAAGGATAATTCTCCATCAACATTATAAGAATAGTATTTGCCCTTTAAATCTCCCTCTATCACAATTTCCCAGATCCCATTATTACTCTCTGTTAATTGAAAACTCTTTTTTTCATTGGTTTCAAGAGAATCATAAATATTCAATCTTACCTTTGTAGCAGTTGGTGCAAAAACCTTAAAAATTGATCTTTCTTTTGAATATGTTACGCCAAGATCATCACCTCTATAAATAAATTCTTCTCTATCCAGAACATGAAATGGAATAACTTCCTTTTTCTCTTTATGAAAACCTACAACATACAATTTTTTTATATCCATTCTATCTACACTGATAACTGCTCTTGTATCATGAACAGAAATAAGAGAATAGTCACTAACCTTTTTATCCCTAAAAAAAGTTATCTGTTTTGCGGTTCTTATATCAATTTGAGTATTAAAATATACTGAAATAGTATTATAATCTTCCATTATCGCATTTAAAAGACTTAATTTATCTTTATTATGCATATTCTATCTCCTATTCTTCCAACAATAAAGAGCAAAATTCTTCAATATTTTTATCTTTTTGCATCTGTAAAATCTCATTGAAATTTTTAGTGTTTAAGATTTCTGTTTTAATCTCTTTTGCCCATTCAAGTTCACTCTTTATCTTTGCTATAAAATGTTTTAAAACAAAATATTCCCCTATCTTTTCATTTTTACTTTTTTCACATTCTTCCAATCTCTGTTTATAATATTCATAAATTAACTCCATCTCTTTTATATATTCTGTTATGCCGTTTTTTATCTCATTAAAAGACAAATTGTGACAATTGTAGATAGTATAGTCAATTGGATTTGAAAGATTAAGTTTAGCCTTAAATCCCTGTTTTAAAGCTTCATTTAATAATTTTTCCCCTTCCTCTGTTATATTAACTCCCTTTTTATTAATCTTTTTCTTACTAAATGTTTTAAATGTATTAATTAGTTTTTTTTCTTCAAGAGTATTTATTAAAAAGTATATACTCGAAAAAGATAATTCAAAAAAATCCCTTAATTTCTTTTTTTCTATTATTTTTTCTATTATATATGGATAATTTAATCCATCTTTTATAAAACTTAATATCATCAATTCTGAATCAGTCATATATCTAAAACCTAAAATTAATTTGATGAATTATACATAAATAAATTTATTTTGTCAAAAGTTTTATTTTAAATGTTTAAAAATGGGTGCGATTTTATTTTTAGGCAAAAATTTTTTAATTTTTTTCTAAAAGTTGTAAAGGATTTTTCCACAAATTTTGTGATTAATATATAGAAAATATTTTTTGTATGGAGGATTGTGTATGAATAATATTCGTAAGATTTTAAAAAACTATAATTTTGAGCATGAGTTACACATAGTCGTTAACTCTGCTATGAAGAAAAAACTTGCATCTATCGCAAAAAAATTCAACATCTCTCTTTCTGGGCTTATTGTATATATCTTGCAACTCTATGTTAATAGAGTAAAAAAGATATATTGTTTCGGTCCAGAGGATGGAAATAAATACGAAAGAATAGATGGAGATGCGAGAATTCATATATATGTTTCCAAACAGGACTATCGTTTTTTGAAGAAGATCCATGCTGATCTTAATTTTTTCAGCATGGGGTGTTTACTGAGGAGAATTATCCTACTTTTTTTAGAAGAGTATGATAAACTTGGCATTACCGGGGTTGAGATGAAGTGTAGTATAATAACATTAAAGTTATTCTTGAGACTAACAAAAATAAAAAAGTGGAATAAGGGGAGAGAATTATCCCACTTTTCCGGTAACACCACCCCATTTTACAAGGCAATCTACAACGATTGCTATCAGGTAGTGGGCTTTGAGACATATTATTGAAAAAATTTATTTTAAATTCTACAAAAAAAATAAATAAGCCTATTATATCTTTCTCTCAAAAAAAATTAACCCTGGGCTAATTCTATCTTTTTATCTACCTAAAAAACAAAATCAGCCCCTTAAAAAGAATAAAAATAAAATTAAAGTTGACAAAAATAGACTAAAAGATATATAGTTAGCATATATAAATTAAAGAAAATATAAAAAAGATAAAATTATTTAAGAATATATTATTATTGTTGCAAATTATTAAAAAAAGTTGTATAATTAAAATCGGATTTTTATTAAGTTATAAAATCAAAAACCGATTAATATATTAGAGTTTTAATAAGAGAGAGGTGATTTTATGGGAATTGGAGAAATAGGGCCAATTAATAATTACAATGACTATAAAAAAATAGAGAAAAAGGAGAAAAGCAAAAAGATAGAGAGCAGTGATTCTGTTGAGATCTCAAAAGAGGCTTTGCAGAAGGCTGAAGCAAATAGAATTATGGAGACAATAAAAAATACCCCGGATGTAAGAGCAGATAAAATTGCCGAAATTAAAGCCAAGATCAATGATCCAGATTATATAAATGATTCTGTGTTGAATACTGTTGCTGATAAAATTTTGGAGATGTTTAAGATTTAATTTTTGAAATTATTTATTTTTTTATTTTTAAAAGACGGGGCTATATAAAAAATTCTTGGTTAAGACTTGAGAATAAATAGTAGCGCCGTTTTTTTTAATTTATAAGTATAAGGTAAAATTTAAAATTAGCGAGGTATAACATTGAAAGGTGTCCTTGATTTTCATATTCCAGCACATGTAAAATTTGGGGTCGATGTTGTAAATAGAATAGGAAATGTAATTTCTGAAATAGATATTGGTAATAAAAATCATAGACCAATAATTGTTACAGAGTCAGTTCTCTATGAATCCGGTGTAATTAAAAGAATTAAAAATATACTTTCAAATAGTGGCTATGATCCAGTAATTTTTGACGAAGTAGTTCTTAATGCAGCAAGTGATGTTGTCGATGATGGGGCAAAAAGAGCAAAAGTGGCTCATTCAACTGTTGTTATAGGACTTGGTGGAGTAAGAACCTTATCAATTGCAAAAGCCATAGCAATGCTTGCTAATAATGAAGGGGAAATCTCTGATTATATAGATGGAAAAATTCCGTCCAATCCTAGTCTCCCTTACATAGAAATTCCATCAACTCCAAGAAATCCATTTATGTTTAGAGATGAATTCTGGCTTACCGATGCAAGAAACAGAAAGAGTGTAATATTAAAAGTGAAAAAGAATACAACAAGATTTGTTCTTTTTGATCCATCAATCACAACAACATTAACAAGAAGATTAACAGCAACTACATCAGTTGAAGCCTTTGCAAATAGTTTTGAAGGATACATATCCACAGAAGCAAATTATTTATCAGACACACTCTTTATAAAGTCAATGGAACTTTTTGCAAATAATATATTTAATGCCGCAAATAATCCCAATGATATAACAGCAAGAGCAAATTTAGGCTTAGCCGGTTTTTTATCTTCCCTTGGTTTAAGCATGACATCCACTGGAATCACTGCTGCCCTTTCTTATGTTCTTAGCTCAAAATATAAAATTCATAAATCATTGAGTGCTGCAATTATACTCCCACATGTAATGGATTATAATATTACAGCAACGCCAGCCAAATATGTTAAAATAGCAGAGGCACTGGGGGAGGATGTCTCTGGATTAAGCGTTGTTGAGTCTGCAATTAAGGCAATAGAAAAAGTAAGAAGAATAATCATAGAACTTCAATTACCAACAAGATTGGAAGAATTTGATATTACAAAAGACGATCTAATAACTGTTGCAAATGAGGCAAGAGGCTTTGAAATGCTTAATTTTCTGCCAAGATCTTGCGATGTAGAAGAACTCTATCAAATATTACAGGCTGCTTATTAAAAATTTTTCCGCTAATTCTTTCATGTTATTATCAATAATCTCAATATCCTCTTTTTCAAGACCACTTCCCAGTAAAACAGTATTTCTAAAATCCAAAGTTAAAAATTCGGTATGAATGTGAGCATCTGAGTTACAAACCAACTTTGCCTTATGTTTTTTTGCAAGTTTTGCGACATATCCATTTGTGGTATTATGACCTTTTTTAGCAGTAATTTCAAGATAGACACCCCTCTCTCTTGCCCTTATTACATCCTCCTCTGTAATTAAGCCAGGATGGGCAAGAATATGAGCTCCATTCTCAATTGCCTCTCTATTTGTCATCTTTTCTACTGGCTCTACAGGGCTTTCTCCATGAACTATTATAAGAGGAACCCCCATCTCTTTACAAATCGATATAATTTTCCCTATTTTTCTTGCTGGAACATGAGTAATTTCAACCCCTGGTATTACCTTTATATCCCATCCACTATCCTTTATCTCATTGGCTATTTTTTTTATTGAATTAAATACAAATTCAACATTTGAAAAATCCACATGATCTGTAATACCAATTATCTTATAACCAGCACAATATGCCCTTCTTATATGCTCTGCTGGTGATAGAGCACCATCTGATAAAAAAGTATGAGTATGAAAATCTATCATTGGTTATCCTTTTTCTCTTTCTTTTCATTAATTATATTTTTTGCAATAATATTTAAGCCATTGTGATTAAATGTTAAAATACTCTTACAGATAGGACAAATTGCATCAACATCTGGAAGACCTTTAACACACTCTTTACAATATATTTTATTACATTTAGAACAAAAACCAGCAGGAGCATAAGATGGCAAATCCTTTAAATCCTCTTTATCAATCTTTACATTCTCACTATTTTTAGGTATATCCCATTCTGTTGTGCAGTTAGCACAGGATAATGTATCAAAAAGATGGGATTTTAGTTTTAAATACATTGTCTTTGCCCTATCAAATTTATCTTTTTTAACAATCTGTTTTACTATCATATATGCATTTTCATAATCATTAAGCCTATAGAACGATTCTGCAAGATTTAAGCCAAATTCCTCATTCTCATCATCTATGGAAAGAGCCTTATAATAATGTTTTTGAGCCTCACCTATGCGTCCCAAAGCAAGATAGATATTTCCTAAAAGATTGTCCTTATTGCCATCATCTGGCAGAGTATCATAATATTCGAGAACAAAATCGAGTGCATCTGTATACTGTTTAAGATAAAACATTGAACTTGCAAGATAATAAATAATAGAAGGTGTTTTAACTATATTAAATGCTATCTTAAAATATTTATTTGCAAGAAAATAATCCCCAATTCCAAGATAAGCAAGACCTATGTTAAAATGTAACTCTGGATTCTCATTTACATTTGAAATAATATCTTTTGAAATCTTGGAAAAAATATCAAGTGCCTCATTATACTTTTTCTCATCAACAAGAATCTTACCATACTCTTCAAGAACTTTATCATAGTAAGGTTTACCAGCAAGTGCTTTTGAAAACAATTCTTTTATATCTTTTTTATTCTCATTTTGCGAAGCAGCATATAACCTCAAATATATAAATTCATTTATATTATCATCATTTACAAAATCTTTTTCAATTTCAGAAAGTAAATTTAATCCCTCATCTATATGATTTGTTAAGATAAGAGTCTTTGCCTTTAAAAATTTCATTTTGGGAGTAAAGTTAGCGATTTTATCAAACTCCTTAAGAGCATAATCGTATAATTCAAGTTTAAATTCAGCCTCAATCAACATTTCTATCAAATCTTCATCAAATATTAATTCAATCTGCCCCTTTTTTAAAATTTCATAAATATCTTTATAATCCTGATTTTCAATTAGTATCTTAGCTAAAAATTTAAGGGTCTCTGGATCATAACCTTTATTAAGTGAATATTTTAGGATAATTACACTGGATGATGGATCTTTTTCATAAAATATCTTTGCTGCCTTTAATAAATACTCCTTCCCTTTTTTTATCTCCTTAAAATTTTCCTCTGATGGCTCCTTTACCCAATTTTTTTCTATGAGAATCTTACCCATTTTTGATAAAACTGCTGGATTATCAGGTGCCATCTCATAAGCCTTTGAAAGATAAAGCAACGCCTTTTCATAAAGTCCTCTTTTTATCCAAACAGAGGCATAATCAACAAACATATCAACATCTTCTATATTATTATTTATTGCCTCTTCGAGTAATTTTATCCCATCTTCATCTTCCCCAGATCGTATCAAGGCTCTTCCTAAATTAATCTTATAATCAATTTTTGAACTATTCTCCTGAAGAGCAAGCCTATAATAGAATACAGCATTTTTATACTCCTCTATCAAAAAGAGAATATTACCTATTCTATTATAAATCTTATGATCCCCTTTACCAAAAAGAAGACCCCTTTTATAATAAATCAGAGCCATATCATATCTATTCTGTTCATAAAAATCATTTGCAAGCATAAAATATGGATCTGATTTTTTTACTATATTAAGAATTGGCTCTAAATCAAGAATATCATCTGAAATAGTAAAGCCGTTAAAAGAGAGATTAAAACTTTGATCCTTTTCAGAATAAAAGGATATTCCAATTCTCCCCTCCTCTTCTGGCGTATGTTCGATATTAAAAATTATCTCATTATCGATAACTACTGTTGTAGAGCTTTCAAAAATACTCAGTATAAAATAGTATTTCTCATTAAAAAGATTGTGATTTGAAATTTTTAAAAATGATGTCTGAATGGATGGTTTTCCATTAGCAACAATCGCAAATTTTATATATTGACCACCTTTTATTATAAAATAACAATGATTTAGATTATCCCGATATCTAAAATAAAATTTTATCTCATTTGTTCCAACTTCCATTCTGGAATCTAACTGGAACGAGATAATCGCATTCTTTACTATTTTTGTATATTCAATATCAAAATCACTGTTCTCTTTTTGAAAAACACCAGATATTATGATATTATCTTTTTTATTAATAATTAATTCATTATTTATTTTTATATTTTGATTCATAACTTCCTTATTTTTTACAAAAAATTATATTTTTTAGACTGATACTCTTTTATTTAATTCTATATAAATAAAAACAAGAGGGATATTAAACCCCTTGTTATATAAAGATGCTATTTCTCCAATTCGTATGGCCATCTTGAAACGCCGCCCCAATTCATCATAAGGGTATACCCCTCTTTTTCAAGTCCTTTTATTACTGCCTGAGCCCTTCCACCTGTTTCACAATAGAGAATAATATACTTATCCTTTGGAAGTTCGTTTAATCTCTCTTTAATCTTTGATGAAGGGAAAGATAAGGCAGTAGGAATATGACCATTCTTATAAAAAGCATCTGGCCTTACATCAATAATCATTATATTTGGATCTGGATTTTGAGTAAGATCTTTTAATTTTGCTGGATCCAGATACTTTTTTAATACTTCTGCATCTTTTGAAGATGTATAACCCTCATAACAGGAAGTAATAAAGAGTAAACTAAAAACAAAAATAAAAACACCCAATATTAACTTTTTCATATTTCCTCACCTTTTAAATAAAATAATTTATTCTTTATACAAAGAAGTATAATTAATTTAATTAAAAAAAAAATAATTGTCAAGTTAAATAAATTTATATTACAATTTTTAAAGGGTATAATTTAAGAAACTAAATATTTTATATTTAATTTTAAGTTTATTAGTTAATATTAAGTTTTAAATCAAATTTTTAATATTCTTTTAAACTACTCTTTTTAATTAATCACTTGTGCGACTTTGTTTTCAGGAAACTTTTTTAATTTTTTTCATAAATTTTGTAAAGGATTTTCTAAGAAATTTTGTGATTAATATATAGAAATATTTTTTTATAAAAAGGAGATGTAAGCATGAAAGAGTTCGATTTTGTATTGAATCAAAATCTGTTTGAAAAAATTAACAATTTAAAAGATAAAAAAGATAAAGATCTTTCTACTTTAATAAGGGAAATTATAATCTTTATGCTTCCAGTATTAAAAAGAAAGCATCTTTTTGAGAAAAGGAGAGATAAAGATTATAGATTTATAGGTGCAACTCATAGGATTAGAATCTACATTCCAGAAGAGGTGTATAATGAGTTAAAATTGGTTCATGACCATATTAACTCATTTAGCATTGCCATTCTTATAAGGGAACTTCTAGAATTATATTTTGCTGGCATTGAAGTAGAGGGGGAAGAGGAGTTTGCAAAAAAGATGGAAGAGTGGCAAAAGGAAATAGAAAGTTTAAGGGAAGCTAAGGCAGTGGTGGTGAAGATTGGTTCCCCAGATATCCCAGTCTCTGACACTACTAACGACTACTTTTTACTCAGATTTAATCTAAAATTTTGCCTGAAAGAGATAAAATTCTTATAAAATTAACCATCTTTCTAAAATTTTACCATTCTATCTTTCTTACTCAAAACTTACCCTTAGGATAATTCTATCTTTTTCTCTGCCTAAAAATAAAATCACGCACTAATCACACAAATAAATAAATATAACTTGACATAAATCTCTTTATTAAATATAATCAAATCTTATGGTAGAATCTTATTTAAATATTATTCAAAGTTTTATAATTCTTTTAAAATATATTGCTCAGGCTGACGGTGTAATATCAGATGAAGAAATTCAATATTTTGAGGAATTTTTAACTAAAATTAGAGGAGATGATTTAGAGTTAGCTGATATTTTTAGAGATATAAAAATATCAAATCTTGTCAAATTTGAAGAAGTAATCTCACAATTAGAAAAAATAGATGATCATAATAAAATTCTTTCTATAATTAATGCCTTAGGAATTGCCTGTTCAGACAAAATTGAAAAATCTGAAATAGAAAGAATAGATTCTATAATAAAATATTTTAAAATAGAAGAGGAAAAAGTAAAATTAATAAGCCAAATTACAGGTGCAAAAGAAATTCTTAAAAACAAAAAAGAGGACGATCTAAATAAAAATATTCTCTATATATCAAACAATCCAGAAGAGGCAGATTTACTAATAAGAAGAAAAAATTTTAAAGCAACAATTTTTCCACTTGATTCAAAGATATATTTTTACGGAATAGATACAAATGGAAAAATTACAACAACTGAAGGTATGATATTTTTTGATAAAATAGCAACAGAGATAAAAAAAGAGGACTCAATTCTTTTAGATAAAACTATAATAACTTATGATGAGATAAAAAGAAGATTAAAAACCAAAAATGAAAATATAAAGAAAAAATTTTTTATACTATCAGAAGAGAGAGACAATAATAAATTTTTTGTAATTAGATCTGATAGTGATAGTAATATAAGCATAAAAAAAATTTTGGCAGAGATAAATATTGAAGGTAATATATGTTCAATTATTAATAAAAGTAATGATATAGTCATTTTTATTGATGAAGAAAAAATAGAAAATAATAAGAAAGTATTCTTTGGAATAGACGAACCAATTACTATAAAAGAAAAAGAGAAAGTAAACAAACTGGAAAATATAAAAATAGATATTCAACAATTGTTAAGTAAAAATATAAATTCAAACACTTTCTATATTGAAAATAGAGAATCTATAGTAAAAAAGATAAGTAATCATAATAAAAGTGCAGATCTTTTTCTTGAAAATCATAAAACAGAAAAAGAGAATGAATTCATTGATTTAGAAATAAAAATCAGTAAAAATAGTGCTATGTTAGAAGTAAAAAGATCATATTTACCCATATTTGTTAATGGTAAGAGATTAACAGAAGATATTATATTACTGGATAAAATATCTCAGATTTTAATTGATAGAGAGATAATAAATTGTGATTTTGATAAGGGTATGATATCTACTGATTTTGTCAGAATAGAGCGGGTTGATGTTAAAAATGTTACATATAAATACAAAGGTAGAGATATAGCATTGGATGATATCAGTTTCTCAAACAAATATGGGGATTTCGTCTGCATAATGGGCCCCAGTGGTTGCGGCAAATCCACTCTAATGAAGTTAATGTTGGGGTATCTATCAGATTTTACCGGTTCTATAGAATTTAATGGAATTTCTTTTCATAAAAATTTTAATATTCTAAAAGAATTTGTTGGATATGTGCCACAAGATGATCTATTATTTGAAAATCTTACGGTTTATGAAAATCTTTTTTATGCTGGCAAATTAAAAAATCCAGAAATTTCTAATGAGAAACTAAATAACAGGATAAATGAGCTTTTAATAGAATTAGGCTTATCAGAAAAAAGAGATTTACCAGTTGGTAATGAGATTAAAAGAACATTGAGCGGCGGTGAAAGGAGAAGGCTTAATATTGGAATTGAACTTTTGAATGATGTGGATGTTCTTTTTCTTGATGAGCCTACGAGTGGACTCTCATCTTATGATAGTAAAAAGATAATAGATCTACTCTATAACTATGCAAAAAAAGGAAAAATAATTTATGTTGTCATTCATCAGCCATCTGCTGAATTATACTATAAATTCAACAAACTACTATTACTTGATTATGGAGGAAAGTTAGCATATTTTGGAGATACTGCAATCGCAATTGACTATTTTAATTCAAGGAGCATAAGGATTGATGACAGTAGCAGTTGCCCTGTATGTAAAAAAAGTTCACCAGATTTAATATTAAATGTTTTACAGGAAGTTAGAAGAGACTTAAATGGTAATCCAATTTATACTAAAGTCAAAAACAACAAAATTCCTTTAAGAGTCAAAAGCCCGGATGTCTGGAAAAAAATTTTTGAAAATTATAGAAGTCAGAATGAAATTTCTTATATTAATGGGACAAACGAGGCAGATATTAAAACAATTTTAAATAAAAAGAAAAATTTTATAACAAAATTAACAAATAGATGGATAAGATTTAAGACTCTTTTTATAAGAAATTTTAAAGATAAATTAAGAGATAAAGTCAATATAGTTATGATATTTTTGGTGCCAGTCTTATTAGTTATAATACTCTCATTCTTAATGAGGAGTAAATCTCTTCCGGATAAAATCGATATAAAAAAATTTGAAGGAAGTATCTTAACAAAAGTAACAGAAAAAGAAAAAAACAGTATAAGTGAAGTATATGAAAAAATAGATGATTATTACAAGATTAAAGAAGATATAAATAAAGATACCGAAAAGAATGTTTTAAGTATATTTAAAAGTAGAGGTTGGGCAGAATATCTATTTAAAAAAAATGAAAGTTTTGAAAAATTTTTATTCTTAACTGTTATAATATTTATTTTTCTTGGAATAACAAGTTCCATAAGCGAAATACTGAAAGATAGAGCAAAAATTCAAAGGGAGAGACTTATAAATATAAAAAGTATTGATTATCTATCTACGAAATTGATTACAGTTCTTATATTTTCTTTTTTTCAGGTATTACTATATATGCTACTATGTTTTACTATACTTCAGATACCATTTGCAATTCCAGAATTTAAATATTATGGAACTCCTCTTTTAATAAACTTTTTTATTATATCTTTTTTAACTGTTGCTATTTCTGTTATGCTTGGCCTATTTTTTTCAGCCTTACTAAAATCAGAAAAATCAATCTTTACAATAATACCTATATTAATAATCCCACAAATAATATTTGGTGGACTATTCTTAAACTATGACGATATGGGCGGTAGAATATTTCAAAAAGATAGGCCTGTTCCCTTTTATTGTGACCTTATAATATCAAGATGGGCTTATGAAGGACTTTTAATAACAACATATAAATTCAATCCAAATAATGAGATATGGATAGAGGTAACAAATAAATTTTATAAAAAAAATCCAGATAAAATCAATAAAATAAAAGATATAAGCAATTACTATAATGAAAATATGAGACTAAAATTCAATGATTATGCCTTTATAACAATAAAAAATGCAGAAAAAAGCTGGAGATATATAGATTTTCTTAATAAAAGATATAATGATAAGAATATTCTTGATTTTCTAAAAAATTTTTTAAGTAATAGAAATGTATTTCCATCAAGCACAAAGATGATTTATCACTATAAAATAAGCACAGTATATTTTAATACAATTGTCTTATTATTTGGGACAATAGTTTTATTTATTTTGACATTTTTGTTACTGGACAGAGAAAGAAAAATAAAAAAATAAATAAAATATTTTAATAGAAAAACAACTTTTTGTTGTTAAAATAAATTTTAATTCAAGGAGATTTTTTATGCAAAAAAGACTTTTTGTTATTCTATTAATCGTTGCTTTAATTTTTTGCCTCGGAAATTGCAAAAAAGATAAAACAACAAACAATCAACCTATAAAATTAGAGGAGATTGATTTAACAAAACCATTTCCTATTATTTATCGACCAGAACCAGTATTTATTGCTATTACTTCTGTTTATCCAGACTTAAAATGGGAAAACTATTTAGAAAAAAACAATAGCAAAACAGAAATTAAAGATGATATGTTAAAATCAATGAATATAGGTTCTCAATTAGTTGATGCTCTTATTGCTGTAAAGGTTGAGGATTGGAATACAGCAAAAAAAATTGGTTCTTCAATGAAAAAATTATCAGATGATCTTCATGTATCCAATCAGGACATTGAAAATCTTGCATTGCAACTGGAAGATTCCATTAAAAATAAGGATTCTAAAAATGCAAAATTAGTTCTTGATGGAATTCAGAGTCATCTTGAGTCTCAGCTAGAAAAAATGGTAGATAAAAACCTACCAGTATATGCACAATTTGGTTTATGGATAAATTCTTTTGATAAATTGAGTAAAATTCTTATTGATAATTACAAAAAAGAAGCAACAGAGATATTAAAACAGAATACAGAGATAAATTTCTTTTTAAATTCATTTTCTAATTTAGAAAAAAAAGATTCTCCTATTGTTATAAAATCTATTGTTAATTTGAAAGAAATAGAAATGATAATTAATAACAAAGAAATATCTCTTGATGACATTAAAAAGATTAACAAATTAACTAGTGAAATTAAAACTTTACTTTAATTAAGGAGCTATATTATGAAAAAATTAAATTTATTCGTTGTTTTATTTGTCTTATTATCCCTATTTGTAAATCCTATTTTTGGATCAGTTGAAGAGTGCATACCAAAATTTAATATGATTTTAAATGAACTTACTAAATATAATATGCAAACCATTAAAGATACATTTAAATATGCAGAATTATACCCTTATGTTAAGGAATCATGTTTTACTGGTTATCAGCTAACAATGTATTCCAATGCAATCTATGCTATAATAATGGTAGGAGATAATAATGTTACAGATATGGATGTATATGTATTTGATTCTGAAAATAAACAGATTATTATAGAATCTGCTAATTATCTAAAATTTAAAGATGCTATAATAATATACTATAAACCAACATATACTGGTAAACACACTATAATTTTTCATTTAAAAGGTATTGCAAATGGAACTAGTGCTATAGTTTCATATGGACTTGCTTATAAATAAATAAGTTAATAAAAATATGGCTCTATCATAGAGCCTATTTTTATAAAAAATTTTCTATTTTTAAATAACTTAGATCCATATAAATTCTCAAGTTATGAAAAATAGCGGTATAATAGATAAATATATATATATAAAGATGCCTTCTGATATAGTAAATAATACGACAATTGTCGCACGATGAATATATCTTTTTAAAACTTATTTAATACTTATGTAAATTAAAACCAGACTGTGCTTAAATAATCCTCTACTGTCTCTGCTCTTCTTATTAATTCAACAGAGCCATCCTCTTTTAGTAGTAATTCCTTACATCTTAATTTACCATTATAATTAAATCCCATTGCATAGCCATGAGCCCCAGTATCATGAATAACAAGTATGTCCCCTACATTAATTTCTGGGAGATTTCTATCAATTGCAAATTTATCATTATTTTCACAAAGCGAACCAACAACATCATATTTTTTAGTTAAAGGTTCATTCTCCTTGCCCATTACTGTTATATGATGATATGCACCGTATATCGCTGGCCTCATTAAATGAGCCATGCAGGCATCAACACCAATATAATTTTTATAAGTGTTTTTGTAATGAATTGCTTTTGTCACAAGATAACCATAAGGACCTGTAATAAATCTACCACTTTCAAGGAATATTTTTACAGGACCAAGATTATTTTTTTGTATATAATTATCATAATGCTCCTTGATACCCTTTGCAATATAAAAAATATCCAGTTCTTTCTGATCTGGTTTATAAGGAATACCGAGTCCACCACCTAAATTAACAAATTCAAACTTTATTCCAAGCTCTTTATTTATTTCTACTAAGAGTTCAAAAAGCATTCTCCCAGTCTCTATAAAATAGTCGGGATTAAGTTCATTTGATGCTATCATTGTATGGAGGCCAAATCTCTTTACCCCTTTATCCCGCATTATCTTATAAGCCTCAAATATCTGTTTTTTTGTCAACCCATATTTAGCCTCTTCTGGCTTACCAATTATAGCATTGCCTTCCCTTAAAGGTCCGGGATTATATCTAAAACAGATTAATTCTGGCACTCCACAATACTTTTCATAAAAATCAATATGGCTTATATCATCAAGGTTTACTATTGCACCAAGTTCTTTTGCCTTTATAAACTCTTCTGCTGGAGTATCATTTGATGTAAACATAATATTCTCACCAGTGATACCACATTTTTCAGCAATTATAAGTTCTGTCATTGAACTACAATCAGCTCCAAATCCTATCTCTTTTAATATTTTTATCAATTGAGGATTTGGATTTGCTTTTACTGCAAAATATTCTTTAAAATAGGGAAATATTGAAAAAGCCTTAATTAATTTCTTTGCATTTTCTTTTATACCCTTTTCATCATAAATATGAAAAGGGGTTGGATATTTCTCGATTATTTTTTCTATCATTTCTTTTGTAAAAGGTAATTTTTTCATTATCACACCTTCTAAATTTAAATTTTTAAAAAAGAGTTACTCTTGCTACTGCTATAAATAATTTTTCCTTTAAAATACAATTTTTCAAGGCTATAAAATTCTCTTGTTTCCTGTAAAAAAATATTAATTATTATATCCTTTGCATCTATCAAGATCCATGGGTTATCAAGAGTAAGATTTTTATTATAAAGCATATTAGCATTGCCGCTTTCCAGAAAGAAATCCACTATATATTTTGCTAAACTATTAGAATGAGTGGTAGAATTTACAGTAACAATAAACACATAATCAGAAATAACAGAGACTTCACTTATATCAATTACTACTAAATTTTCGCCCTTCTTTGATTCTATAAAATCTATAATCTTTTTTATAAAATCAAGATCTATCTTTTCTTTTGTTCTATTCATAAATTAAAATTTTATTGTAACCTTACCATCCACCTTTACTTCACCTTTACTATCTTCTACCCATACCTTACAATCAATAAGCTTTTCACCTTCACTCTCATACTTTTTCTTTACAACACCTTTTGCTGTAAGAATATCCCCTGGTTTTGTCATTGCCTTAAAAGAGACACTGTATTTCTTTACATTCTTTATTCCGCAAAAATTGGTAATCATCTGGCCAAGTATGCCCATAATAAGCATACCATGAGCAATTGTCCCATCGAGCCCAGCCTCTTTTGCATATTCTGGCACAGTATGAATAGGATTAAAATCACCAGAAGCACCAGCATATCTAACCAATTGAATCTGAGTTATTGGCTCTTTTGTTAATGATGGTAATTCAAACCCTTCCTGTATATTATTAAAATCTAAATTCATTTTTTATTCTCCTTAAAATATTTATTGTTGCATTACGACAATTGTCATCTTTGCTATTAAGACAACTTCACCATCCCTTGTAAAAGTGGATTTAAATGTAACCATATCCATTAAGCTCGAAGATCTTATTGAATCAACTGACATTACACCTTTCAAGATATCACCCGGATAAATTGGCGAAAAATATTCATACTCCTCTTTTGCATGCAATAATCTCTTAATATCAATCCCAATCTCTTTCATTCTATCCCATATCTCTGGATTTCCCCAGAAATTCATAACTGTTGCAAAAGTTAAAGGGGCTGGCGTGTCTTTATAACCCTGTTTTATGGCATATTCTTTATCAAAAAATAAAGGATTATTATCCCCTATTGCCATACATAATTCTTTAATCTTTGATCTATCCACCTCAAAAGTAAAAGGTGAATACTCTTTCCCTTCCAATGAAGTATCAACCATATCTTCTCTCCAATATTTTTTTGAGGTAGAATATATAAGATTTTTTTAATTTTGTCAAAAGTTTTAAACTCTTTTTTATTCAAGTTTTATAAACTCACCATTCTTTACTGTAAAAAGAAAATAATCTCTATATGTATCACCATACTGATTTATAATGTATTTCTTCTGTAATCCATTAAACTCTTTTATCTTTAAAATTGTCTCTTTTAAAGAATCAGCATCCCACTTTTTAGACTTTTTTAATGCTAAGAATAAAAGATTTGCTGCCTCATATGCATAAATTGCAGAAAAAGATGGGATAACTTTATATCTATCAAGGTATTGCTCTTTAAATTCAACATATTCTTTTGAGTTATCATTAATATCCAATTCTCCAAAAATATATATATCTTCAACTGCCCTACCACCATATATTAATAAATCCTCTGTCATTGCCCAGAATGCAGCATAAATATTCAGTGATTTATCAAACTTTCTTATCTGCTGACAGATATTGGCAGTATCAATTCCATTTGTTATTAATAAAAAAGAATCTGGCTTATACTGAATCAACTCTTTTATCATATCATAAAAACCATTATTCTCACCAGAGTAAAAAGTAACTAATTTTAATATTTTGCCACCCATATTTTCAAAATAGAACTTAAAATTATTAAAAGTACTCTCTGTATATAATCTATTTTTAAGATCATAAATTACTATTACTCTCTCCTTTTTGTCTTTTATCATCTTTTTAGCAAGATGCTCAGATTGAACCTTACTTGATGATACCACTCTTATAAAATAATCATCCTTATCATCATAAAGAGAACTACTAACTGTTGGGCTTATCATTAAAATCTTATTTTTATTTATATACTCAAAAGATTTGCCAGTCGCAGCACTGGTGATATGTCCGAGTATTGCTACAACTTTCTCTTTATGAAATTCTTTTACCACCTGTAACCCAGTATCTTCATTATTTTCATCATCTTTTATTATCAATTCTAACTTTCTACCCTTTATTCCACCATGTTTATTTATATTATCAAATGCTATTTTTAGTCCATTTCGTACTGAAATTCCTAATTCTGATGGTATACCACTAAGAACACCACAAAAACCTACTTTTATTGGATTTTTGTAATGAATCACAACAAAAATGAATATAGACAATAAAATAAATCCGCAAAAAATGGTAAAAAAAACAAAAAATCCTCTTCTATTACTCATAATTAATCCTCTATTCTAAAATAAAAATTATTCTAAACTTATAATTTCTATCTCTATTAAATCATCTATCTTTTTTAGTCTATATTTTACAAGTTCAATTAAATCTTCATTTATGCTATTCTTTACTCTTTCATTATATTTACCATTTAAAATATAATCAATAGGAATTGTCTCAAAACCAGTATATACTTTTTTATCTTTTTCGTATTTAAATCTTACTGTAAAAATTGGTATTATCCCTGCATTTATTATATAGTATTGATTATTCCATCTTGATATATCAAATTTAAGAATAACACCTTCTGCGGTTTTTGTAAATGTAGAATTAAAAATGCTATCTTTTGTCTTATTATCAAAAGATAATGGATATCTTGCCTGAGCGCTTATAAAATTGCCGAGTGAATATGCAATAAGAGCATCCCTTCCATCTTTTGTTCTGTAATACTCGATTTTTTGTAAAACATGAGGATGATGGCTAAGCACAACCATTGCACCAGAATCTGCAATCTTTTTATATATTTTTTCATAATATAAAGATGGGGTTGATTGGTATTCTATGCCTCCATGATATGAGACAATCATAACATCAACAAGCCTACAATACTCTTCAACTATTTTACAAAGAGACTCTATATCCTTTTGAGAATCTGAATAATAATTAACGGATGGATTATTTTTAATTTCTTTATAAGAAAGTCCATTAAGAGAAAATGTTGCTGCAAAATAGCCGATTGTTACCCCATTGCATAAAAAAATTAAAGGCTTTGGCTCCTCTGAATTTATGGATGTCCCATTGAATAAAACATTCTCTCTCTTTAATGCCTCAATTGTGGTTGCCACACCTTCATATCCCTGATCAAAAGAATGATTATTTGCAGTAGAAAGTAATTCAATGCCAGCCAGTTTTATGGAAGTAGCAAGATTCGAGTTAGCATTAAAAAGTGGATAGTTACTTATTGGTTTTTTATCACAGATAGGTGTCTCAAGATTTCCAATTGTAAGATCATCTGATAAAAATATAGGCTTTGTTGATTCAAACAGTGTTAAATATTTATTCTCTGTCGAAAGAGCATAATATTGTAATGTATCATGAGCCATTATATCACCAATGGCACTTATTTTTATATGCTGAGAATTTAGATTAATCAATGTAAAAAATAGAATAATAATACAAATATCTCTCATTTTATTAATTCAAAATAGCCATTATCTTTATTGTAATTATAAATTTCTCCGGTCTGGATTATATAATACCATCCATAAATTTTTAATTTTCCTTCTATATATTTATCAATAATATAGGGATATGTTAATAAATTCTTTATCTGTTCAATAACATTTGCCTGCTCTGTCATCCATTCTAATTTATCCTCTGGTAATGAATCATCCTGTAAATTACTTAATAGTTTATCTTTTGCTCTTTTTGCTAATTCAAGCCATTTTTTCACATGAGGTATTTTAAGAAGTTTCTCATCTTCCATATACAACGCCCTACATCCACCACAATTTGAGTGTCCACAGACAACTATATTTTCAACATTAAGAACCTGAACAGCATACTCAATTGCAGAAGTAGTAGCGACATACTCCTCTGTCTCTCTGTAAGGTGGAACAATATTGGCGATATTTCTTATAATAAATAATTCACCCGGTAGACTCTTTATTATTAAAGTAGGGACAACTCTTGAGTCAGAACATCCAATAAAAAGAGTATGAGGAGATTGTTTATCTTTTAAATTCTCAAAAAGATCTTTATGAAGAATAAAATCTTCTTCTCTAAATTTAATAACACCATTAAATAACTCTGGTATAATTCCCTCCTTGGTTTTAAGTTTTCATTCTATTTTATCTTTATAAAGATAAAAAAGTCAAATTTATCTCACTCTATACTATTTTTAATTTCTCATAACACCAATGATCTGTTCTCTTCCATTTCTGATTATATGAAAATAAAAAGTATTTATATTATCTTTATCTGCTTGTTTTATAAAATCTTTTAAGTTATCAATATTCTTTATCTCTGTTTTATTTATCTTTTTTACAATATCCCCTATCCTTAAACCATAAATATTAGCAAATGATCCTTCATTTATTTTTATAATTATAACTCCATTGTTATCTATAAGATTAAGTTTATTCTTTAATTCTTCTGTAATATTAGTAAAATAGGCACCTAAAAATTCTTCATTTATTGCTTTATTTTCACTATTATTTTCTGATCTTAATTTATCATCAGAAGGTCGTATAGCAAGAATAATTTCAATCGATTTTATCTCTTCATTTCTTATGAAAGTAATCTTAACTTTATCACCAGGATTATACTTACTTATTCTCCATATTAATTCATTAGCATCTTTTATGGTTTTATCATCAACACCAATTATTATGTCTCCTACTTTTATGCCATACTTATCAGCAGGAGAATCTTTTATTACTTCAGTAACATATGCCCCATGCTCTCTTGTAATGCCTAAACTCTTTCTCAAAGAACTATCAGTAAGAGACTTAATAGCAACTCCAAGCCAGGGATATTGAACATTACCAAATTTTTTTAGTTTCTCATAAATATTAATTGCATTATCAATAGGAATTGCAAAACTAAGGCCAGTATTACTTCCGGTTTGACTTGCTATCCATGAGTTTATACCTATGACCTCACCTTTTATATTTAAAAGAGGTCCACCAGAATTACCGGGATTTATAGCAGCATCAGTTTGAATAAAGTCAGTTGCATCAGTCTTTCCCCACATAGGCCTACCTAAGGCACTAATAACGCCAACAGTTACGCTACCATTAAAACCAAATGGATTGCCAATACCTATTGCCCAATCTCCCACTCTTACCTCTTCGGATTTTCCAATCTTGGCAGGAGTCAAAATCTCATTTGTCTGAAATTTTACAACTGCAAGATCACTTCTTAAATCCTTTCCTACTAATTCTCCTCTATATTCTTTATCCATAAATGTCGTAATTAAAATCTCTTTTGCATTATCAACAAGATGATTATTTGTCATTACAAAATAGAATCCACCATTTTTTTCAAAAATTACCCCAGATCCAAAAGTCCTATTTGTAGAACCATACTGTAAATTATCTAATAAAACATCTATTCTAACAACAGATGGAATTGCTTTTTTGGAAACATCCCGAAAAATATCCTGCATTTTTAAGGCAATTTGTAAACTATCTTCTATATTTATATTTTGAGCATAAATATAATTTTTCTCATTATTTAAAAAACCGGTAATAAAACTAAATATCGATATAATTATAGCCAGTATAGAAACTGATAAAACTGTAATATTAATTTTTTTCATTTTATAAGCCCCCTAAAAATAGATTGATTAAAGAATATCATTAATCCATAAAAAAGCAATAAAAAATTTTAAAAAAGCAAGATGAGGGGTGCGATTTTATTTTTAGCCATTTTTTTAAATTTTTTTTCATAAATTTTGTAAAGGATTTTCTTAAAAATTTTGTGATTAATATATAGAAATATTTTTTTAAGAGGAGGAATTAAAATTATGAAAGAGTTTGACTTTGTTATAAATCAGGTTCTCTTTAATAAGATTGAAAATATAAAAAAGAGAAATAATAAAAATTTTTCAGTTATTGTTAGAGAAATAATTTTATCGATGGTTCCTGTATTAAGAAAAAAACACCTTTATGAAAAAAGGCGGGAAAAGGACTATAAATTTATAAATGCCTCTGAAAAAATAAGGGTGTTTTTGCCAGAAGAGATTTATAATGAGTTGAAACTGGTGCATGACCAGTTGAATTCATTTAGTATTGCAACTCTTATTAGAGAGTTGCTTGAGATATATTTTGCAGGCATTGAAACTTATGGGGAAGAGAAATTTATGAAGATGATACAAGAAATAAAAAATGAGATAGATGGGTTAAAAAAAAGAAAGGCTTGTGTGGTGAAGGAGGAAAGAGCCAAAGATATCCCATGCTCAACTGACACTAACGATTACTTTTTACTCAAATTTAACTCAAAATTTTACCTGAAAGAGATAAAATTCTTATAAAATCAACGATCTTTCTAAAATTCAACCATTCTATCTTTATTACTCAAAATTTACCTTAAGATAAATCTATCTTTTTATCCGCCTAAAAATAAAATTTGACTATTTAACTTTATAAGAATAATCTTTTTTGACAAAATTAGAAATTTTCGATATATATAGTTAAAAATTAATCAAAAAAAATTCTTTTTAAAACAGGATAATCAAACAAATGAAAAAAATAGTTGTTAAAATTAGTTCAAACTTATTAAATCCAGAAAATGAAATAGATATAGTAAAAAAGATTGCAAAAGAGATTTATGAATTAAAAAATAAAAATTATAATATAATTATTGTAACATCAGGGGCAGTTTTACATGGTTTAAAGAAATTAAATCTTGATAAAAAACCGGATAATATTCCATTATTGCAATCATGTGCAGCAATCGGTCAGATAGATTTAATGGAGCGATATAAAGCAGAATTTAAAAAATATAATATTATTCCGGCTCAGATTCTTGTTTCAACTGAGGACTTTAATAATAGAAAAAGATATTTAAATCTAATGAATACTATAAATATGCTTTTGTCTTTGAATATAATTCCTATTTTTAATGAAAACGACTCAATAAACATTGAAGAATTAAAATTTGGAGATAATGATCATCTTTCTGCTCTTATTACTTTAATGATGAATTTTGATATGTTAATTATACTTACTGATGTAGATGGTTTGTATGATAAGGACCCAAAAGAAAATAGTGATGCGAAACTTATAAAATGTATAAATAAAGTTGATGAATCCTGTTTAAGAGTTGCTTCAAATAAAGTTTCTAAATTTAGTAGTGGGGGAATGAAAGCCAAAATAGAATCTTCTCAAAAAGTGGCAAATGCTGGCATAGATGTATTTATAGGCAATGGTTTTAAAGTGAACTTAGAAAAAATTATCAATAATGAAGAAAATGGAACTTATATTTATGGAGAGAAAGAGAAAATAAATGCAAGGTTAAGATGGATCGGTTTTAGTCCTGTTAATAATGCAAAAATTTTTATAGATGAGGGGGCATATAAGGCTCTTGTAGAAAAAAAATCTTCCCTCTTAGCAAAAGGTATTTTAAAAGTCGAAGGCAATTTTTCTAAAGGTGCTCTTGTTGGGATATATTTCAAAGATAAAAAAATAGCACAGGGTTTAACAAATTATCCATCAAAAGATTTACAATTAATAAAAGGTGTAAAATCAGAGGACTTTCATAAATTTATAAAGAATCCAGATTATGAAGAGGTGATACATAGAAATAATATGTATCTTTTATAGAAAATGTTTTTTAAAGGTATACAGATAGGCTCAATAAAAATAGAATCAAACATTCTTATCGCTCCTCTTGCAGGTTATACAAATCTTCCAACCCGTCAAATTTTAAGAAAATTAGGGGCTAATCTATGTTATGCAGAAATGGTATCAGCAGAGGGACTAAATTATAGTTTTGATAAATCAGTGTTACTAATAGAGACTAAAGAAGATGATAGACCACTTGGTATTCAATTATTTGGACCTGATGAGGATAGAATAGCCTTTGCTTTTGAAAAGATAAAAAATTATAATTTTGATATTGTGGATATAAATTGTGGTTGTTCTGTAAATAAAATAATAAAAAGCCGTTCTGGTGCAACCCTATTAAAATCGCCAGAGACAATTTATAAAATAATTTCAAGATTAAAGACATTAACAGATAAACCAGTGACTCTAAAGATAAGAAGTGGCTGGGATAATTCGAGTATAAATTATCTTGAAGTTCTTGATGCAGCAGAAAAAGGTGGGGCATCCTTAATTACACTTCATCCGAGAACAAAGAGTATGCTATTTAATGGAAAAGCGAATTGGGAGCATATAAGGATTCTAAAAGAAAAGAGTAATATTCCAGTAATAGGTAATGGGGATATCTTTACAGCAGATGATGCTATAAGAATGTTTGAAACAACAAAATGTGATGGAATAATGCTTGCAAGAGGGATAATAGAAAACCCATTCTTAATAGAAGAGGTAATGGCAAGAGTTAAAAATATTCAATATACATTGCCAGACATTGAAAGAAGGATAAAAACATTACTGAAACATTGTAAACTTATGGTGGATTATTATGGTGAGACAAAAGGAATTAAAGAATTTAGAAAGTATGTGAGGGGCTATATTAAAGGATATCCTAATTCTTCAAAATTAAGAGATGAAATAAATAAAATTGATAGTTATTCTAAATTAGAAAGTGCAGTTTATAACTACTATGAGTACTATAATAAATCTAATTCTTAGATTCTATAAAAAATTTTTATTTTCAAAGAAAATATTTTTTTATTACAAAATATCCAATATTAAGAAAAAAAATTATTATCTTGTTTATAAATGGTTTATTTTTACTATTAAAAATAAAATAACGATAGATATTTATACAAGATAAAAATATTAATATTATAAAGTTGGATTAAAAATTTTTATAAAATAAATATTTTATTCTTAAAATAAATTTGCAAGTCTGGATTATCTTTTAATGTTTTTAAAAGATGATTTATAAATTCTAATAGCCAAACTCAGGTGCAAAAAAAGCCAGAACAGCAGATGTATATCTTAAATCTCGCCATTTATAAGAAAAATTATCAATATTTCCCCATATTGAACCGCTCAATCTAATTGTGCCATCTGAATTAGAAATTTCACCTATAATGCTTCCCTCTCTATAAAGTTCACCAGAAGGCCAAATAGAACCTACTTCACTTCCATTCTTATAAAGAACTCCATTAAAAGATATAGAACCAACTATACTACCATTTTTATAAATTGTACCTTCTTCAGAAGATATAGAACCTACAATACTACCGTTAATTCTTATTGCTCCACCTTCATCAACTTCTGCCCATACCGAACCATTTGCTCGTATTGTTACAACATTATCAGATGTTAAAGGTCTAAGTATATCACTAGTTACCTCCATCTCATCATCCCAGCCCCATGTTTTAATTATAATATTATCACCTTCAACTCTTAATACAACGCCAGGAAACCAAAGCCCAGAGACTTTACCCTTTTTTTCAATATAATCACCAATTTTATATTTTCCTGCTGCCATATATATTCCTCCTTTTAGGGTATATCACCCTAATAAATTTCTAACAAAAATCTAATCATGTTACTACTATAGGATATTTCCTATAAAATAGAATATAATCTTTGCCTTTTTCAAGTTCATCTTATTTGCTTTGCCTTATTATTTATCTATTTAGCAAATAAGTGAAACTTTTTTATCTGAACTATCAGACTTTTATCATACCATCTCATATTTTTAAAGTCAAGAAGATATTATAAAAAATAGATTTTATTTTTAGGTAGATAAAAAAAATAGAATTATCCTAAGGAATAATTTTGTGTGAGAAAAGATTACAATAGTCTAATTTACTTTTTGGTAGAATTTAAAACAAATTTTTTCAATAATATGTCTCAAAGCCTATTACTTGATAGCAATTATTGTATATAGCTTTATAAAATGGTGTGGTGTTGCCGGAAAAGTGGGATAATTCTCTATTCTTATTCCACCTTTTCATCTTTGTTAGTCTTAAAAATAACCTTAATGTTATTATACTACATTTCATCTCAACCCCGGTAATCCCAAGTTTATCATACTCTTCC